>Ga0116216_10000128_pt1 | contig 70364 bp, 72 predicted proteins | sample Sb_taG_11_FD_89696 | JGI IMG/M metagenome (GOLD analysis project Ga0116216, IMG submission 89696) | Peat soil microbial communities from Weissenstadt, Germany - Sb_50d_3_AS metaG | ecosystem: Environmental > Terrestrial > Soil > Wetlands > Peat | place: Germany: Weissenstadt | collected 2010-09-21 | reverse complement strand
TGGGGCACGCCGAGCTCCTCCATGGCCCGGAGGGCGCTCCAGGCGTCTGCGCCGTCGTGGTGGTAGCAGTCCGACGCCCAGATCCCGATGGTGTCGAAGCGATCCCACTGGACCATCGTCGGCTCCTCGTCGGATTCGAAGGAGATGACGCACTGCTCGTAGAAGGCCTCGGAGGGGAGCCGGTCGGCCTTGACCTGTCGCTCGCTCGCGTAGAGCTTGAAGAGCCGGTCACAGGTCTCGAGCATGGAGGGCAGCCACTGGCTGTTGGACTCGAAGACCGCCATCTTGAGGCGGGGGTAGCGATCGAGGAAGCCACCAAGGAGGACCTGGGCCAGCCAGACCTGCATCTCGAAGATGAACGACAGGGTCTGGGAGTCCACACCGGCGTGGTTCACGAGCTCACCGGGCGAGCTGAGGGCACCGGCGAAGGCTGTCCGGCCCACCACGCTGGCGGGGAAGGTGTGCATGCCCAGCACCACACCGGTGTCCTCGAAGGTGCGGAAGAGCGGGTCCATGGGTCCCTTGTCCTCACGACCCGAAGCCATGACCCGACCGATGTCGTTGGGATAGGCCCCTCTCGCGTCGATCGGGCGCATGAGGCCCACGGGGAAGCCGAGGTCGGCCACCCGGAGCAGCTCCCGACGGGCGCGCTCAGGATCCTGCAGGGGCAGGAGGGCCGCACCGTAGAGACGATCTGGTACCTGCGAGCACCAGTCGCGGCACCAGTCGTTGTACGCCCGGCAGAACACGTCGACCCCTTCGGCGTCCTCGGCGAACGGCAGGTTCATGATCACCATCGTCGGGATGACGAGCACCTGGTCGATGCCCATGAGGTCCATCTCGCGGATCCGGACTCTGGCGTCGTAGCCACCCGGATGTCGCAGGTACTCCCGCTGCTCGTCGGAGAGCGGCACCATCGAGATCAGCTTCCGCATGATCTTCTTGTTCATCTGCGGTCCGGCGATGAGGATCGGGTTGTAGAACGGCGCAAACTCCTCGTTGCCTCCACCGACGCACCGGGTGTCCCCGTTCACGAAGGCCTCGGCGTCGTTCCGCCAGTAGGTCCGGCGGACGAGGTCTTTCTTGGACGCAGGGACGTACTGCTCCCAGATCTCCAGCGGGTCGTTGACGTGGGCGTCACAGTCGAAGACCGGGAAATCCTTGGTGAGACGATTCCCGTTCGAAGGCATGGCCCTCCCTCCCCATGTTCGATCCCAGGGCAGGCTGACGTCGATGGTACTACCGGGTCCTCGGCCCAGCCTGGCTCGACCACACGTCCGAGACCGAACCGGACGGCGCGTCGGGGTGGCCTCCTTGGAGCGGGCCGCTCCCGTCGAGCACGTGGTCATCTCGCCGCTGTCTGGGCCGCCCGGTAGTCTCGCTCCGGACTCTGGGATGTCCACCCGTGCGGGATCGCCAACAGGGGGTCGGGGTATGGCCTGGGACTTCACGACCGAGCCTGCGTTCCAGGCCAAACTCGACTGGATGGACGGTTTCGTCCGCGAGGAGATCGAACCGCTCGACCTGCTCTTCGGCTCGCTCACCTACCATCGGATCACCGAGCCGCTGAAGTCCGTCATCGACCAGCTGAAGGCCGAGGTGCAAGCCCAGGAGTTGTGGGCCTGTCACCTCGGGCCCGAACTCGGCGGGCAGGGCTACGGCCAGCTCAAGCTGGCCCTCATGAACGAGATCCTCGGCCGTTCGGCCTGGGCCCCGACGGTGTTCGGCACCCAGGCGCCCGACACCGGCAACGCCGAGATCATCGCGGCATACGGGACGCCCGAACAGAAGGAGCGGTGGCTCCGCCCCCTCCTCGACGGGGAGGTCTTCTCGTGTTACTCGATGACCGAGCCCCAGGGCGGGTCCGATCCGACCCGCTTCACGACGAGCGCCGTCCGCGACGGTGACGAGTGGGTCATCAACGGGGACAAGTTCTTCTCGTCGAACCTCCGGGAGGCCTCCTTCATCATCGTCATGGCCGTGACCAACCCCGACGTGAGCCCCTATCGCGGCATGTCGATGTTCCTCGTGCCGAGCGACACGCCCGGTATCCGGGTGCTGGCCAACATCGGCGCCGGGCACGAGCCGTACGGGGAGGGCATGCACGCCCATGTCCGCTACGAGAACGTGCGGGTGCCGGACGAGAACCTCCTCGGCGGCGAGGGTCAGGCGTTCGCGGTGGCCCAGCGCCGGCTCGGGGGAGGCCGGATTCACCACGCCATGCGGGCGGTAGCGGGGGCCAAGAAGCAATTCGACATGCTCTGCGAGCGAGTGCTGAGCCGCTCCACCCAGGGCAGCCTCCTCGCCGAGAAGCAGATGGTGCAGGAAGCGGTTGCGGACTCCTGGATCCAGATCCAGCAGTTCCGGCTCCTCGTCCTCTACACGGCGTGGCTCATCGACCAGTCGAGCACGGCGGCCACCCGTCAATACGTCGCCGCATGCAAGGTCCTAGCGGCCGAGGTCCTCAGCGACATCAGCACCAAGACCCGCCACATCCACGGCGCCCTCGGGTACTCGAACCTCCTCAGCCTGAGCGCCGAGGGCGGGGCTATGGGGGTCGTCGACGGGCCCACGGAGGTGCACAAGATCACGATCGCCCGTCAGGTGCTGAAGGACTACGAACCCGCCGCCGACCTGTGGCCCTCGGAGTTCAAGCCCCGGCGACTGGTCGAGGCCCGTCGACGGTTCGACGAGATCCTGGACCGTCGGGTGCCCGACGGGCCCACCAGGCAAGCCTTTGGTGACCTCCTCCAGCAGTCGGCCGCCCCGGACGAACTGGTGAAGCAGATGGAGGCGTACTTGGAGGCCACCATCGGCAACCTCTAGGACCTAGGCGACGGGTTCGGTGAGGTACTGCGCTAACAGCGTGACGACCCGTTGTTGCAGGAACTCACCCACTTGACCTTGAAGGCATTCAGTGTCTTCTTCGTCTTGAGAGCTGAGCTGGTCATCTCGGGACCACCGGCAACATCGACCAAGTCCTGCTGGACGCCACCAGCGATCACGATGTTCGTTCCATTGATCGACGCCGCCGAATAGGACGTCACCGAAGACTTCGGCACGGGTGTGCATGCAGAGCCGACGCAGTTCGTCGCAATGTCACCGACATCTTCTGCGTTCACCGATCCACCTGGACCGCTGGCCGTCTGGGACTGGGTACCATCAATCAGAGTCACCGTCGCACCTGACGGTCCGTCACTCGCGTTGACTGATACCGTGTCCCCCGCGTTGATCGTGATGCCGCTCCCAATCGACACTCCGGTGATCTCGATCAGCGGTACGTAGGCCACAACTGGGCCCGAACAGACCGAGACCGCGCCACCACCTGTGTTCCCGCTGACACTCTGCAGACGTGCTCCGGCAAGCACTGCTTGGAAGTTACCGGCGGGAATCTTCTTGCAATCGATCTTCGGTACCGTGAACGTCACCGATACGGTTTGCGTCGGAAGTGCCGAAGGAGGAGCCTCGTAGCCCGCGACGTGCCCGGAGACAACCGCTCCTGCAGGTGCCGCCAGCACCAATCCAGCGATCAACGAGGATGTGGACGCGAGAACCAATCCCGCGAGCATCGACCGTCTTTGCATCAGGAACCCCCTAACCGGGTGAATAGGAGTGAAGATAGACCTCGAACGTGCGGTACGCCACCGGAGTCAGACGCGGGTGAATCAGTGCCTCTGAAGTGGGAAGTCTCGTCATCGGCCAGCTGATCGTCCGGTGAAGGACTCCTGGCCTCGTGCCGGCTCCTTCGGGTCGTCCAGCGGGGAGCGGGGCGCCATGAGGCCGAGGTCTCCCGGCCTGGACGGATGATGATGTGTTGCTTCCGACTCACCTCACAGTAAGTCCGTCTGTGGGATGAACTAGGCCACAGGGTTCCGGTGGGCCGGAAGCATGCGCTTGGCTTCCCGCTGGTCGTCGAGGAGCATTGTCAGGTTTCTCAGGGTCTGAGGCTCGTCGTCGACCCGGTTGTGGTGCTCCTCGGGGTCGGTGGTCAAGTTGTGCAGCTCGAAGATCGGATCGGCCGGCGGCCCAGCGAATGGATTCTTCGGGATGCCATGATCAGCGTTCCAGTCGTCGAGGCGCTCGTAGTAGTGATTGAGCTTCCATAGCTCGTCGGCACCGTCGGCACCGGTCGGCAAGGTGGCGATCACCGACTCGACGCGGGACGGGAAGGCAACTGGATCGAAGGGCTTCCCCGAGAGCAGGTTGGTCTCGTTGAGCCCCCGCGAGATGTCGTCCTCGGTCATGAAGTACAGGGGCGAGACGACCGCGTCGGTTCCGGCCGATGCGGTGATGATGCCGCTGAGATCCCGGCCCGGCAGGGGCTGGGCCTCCTCGTGGCACTCGGCCACCCCGGCCATGGCTCGTTCGGGGTCGATGCCAGCCAGTCCCATGAGGGTGGGGATGAGGTCAATGTGGCTCGTGGGCATCGTGATGCCGCCCGCCGAGGTCGCCACACCGGGGCCCTTTATCAGGAGCGGCACACGGATCGCCTCGTCGAATCCGTTGTACCACTTCTGCTGCATGCCGCCATGGGCCCCGAGGAGATCGCCGTGGTCGGAGGTGAACACGATCATCGTGTCGTCGGCCATACCCGAGCTCTCGAGAGCTTCGACGATCCGCCCGATGGCCTTGTCGACGAGCTTGTGGAGGTAGTAGTAGAGGCGGCGATAGGCGAGGTCGGCTGGCTGCTCGTAGGCCATCTGCCACCAGGCGGCTTTCCACTGCTCCTGGCATGGCGGGCGATCGTCGAACGTGTCGCTCTGGGAAGGGGCCGCTGGGACCTCGGGCACCGAGTCGTCGGGGGGGCCGAACTTCCACAGCTGCTCCCAGACGATCCCGTACGTGCAGATGTCGTGGGGGTTGACGAAGGAGGCGACCGCCAGCCACGGTCCGTCGCCGCGAGCTTGGGCCAACTCGTCGAAGAGCTCGACTACCTGTTCGGCGAAGACCCCGTCGCGCACCTTGCCGGACTCCGCCGGCGCCGGCCCATGGGGCTCGCGGCCGATCCACCCAGAGAACCCGAAGGGATCGAGGCGATCGGACTTGCGGTACGCCTCGACGGCCTCGGGGATGGGCACACCGTTGTCGTCAGAGGCCATGAGCCCCTCATGGCTGCCGGGGATCGGCAGGGCGGCGTTCGACACGTGCCACTTGCCCCGGTAGTGCGTCTTGTAGCCCCCAGCTCGAAACCAATCCCCCAGGGTGGGGACAGTGTCCGGATCGAGCCACATCATGGCAGGGTCGTCGACCTTCTTCGATGTTCCGTCAGTCTGGGAGACCCCGTGGAGCGACGGGTACTGCCCGGTGAACAGAGTCGCCCGGCTCGCGACGCAGGCGGTCGAGCCGGCGTAGTGGCGGTGGAATTCCAAGGCACCGTCGCGGATCGACTCTCTGGCGCCGAGCTGCTCCCTGCGGAATGCCTTCACCGCCTCTGTCTCGTAGGGCGGTGGGTAGCGCTCCTCGTCGGTCATGATGAGCAGGATGTTGGGCTGAGTCATGTGCCAACGGTAGACGGCTGCGCTCGGATCACGCCTGGGGGATCTCGCGAGCTGCGGGATCCTCGTCCGCTTGTTCGTGGACGGTCCTAGCCACGGCGGCCCCAGCTTGCGGATGCTGTTGACGGAGGTCCTTCGGGCCCGCAGCTGACCAGGGTTGCCGACTGCGAATGCGTCCAATCGCGCTGTGGCGCTCAGGAGCCGAAAAGGGGAAGGCGAACGATCGCATCCCCAGTGTCGCAGCGGGCTGGTCTCGGCGACACGTCGGCGCGGGGGAGCCAGGTCGAATAGTTGGCGAGGACCGCGCCCAGGAAGACGATCTGGGATCCGGTCAGGAACCCCCTCGGGCTGGCCTGACCAGTACAGCGCGCCGAGTGCGGCAGCGATGCCGACGACGAGGCTCACGCTCCCGGTCGGTGACACCCGCGACCGCTCGAGGCCCAGCCGGGAGGGCGAGAACGTGGCTGCCGTACCGAGCAGGAGGGCAGTGGTGAAGAGCAGGCACCCGACCAGCATGTGGGCGGTGCTCGCTTGCGTGCTCCACGAGTGCGGTAGCGCCACCAGTGCCGATAGCACCGCAAGGAGCCGCAGGACCTGACGGACGAGGCCGGCCTGCACAGCTGTCGCGCTGACCCAGAGGCCGATGGCGACGCTCGCCAGCGCGGCGGTGACGGGCACGAAGGTGCCCCAGTGGCCCTGGTAGAAGCAGAGACCCTCGTCGAGCCCGAGCCCCCTCGGGATCATGAACGCACAGGCTCCTATGCCGGCCCCGAACCCCGTCGCGCCGAGCACGACCCCGCGCCGCGCGTCGATATGGCGACCGGGCGTGTTCACGACGTACCCGAAGCGCCAAGGGTTGCGGGGAGGCCGTCGCGCCAGGCCATCCGCCGAGCCGCCAGCCAAGCGGGGTAGCCACCGAGCGTCGTTCTCCCAACGCCCGGTGCCAGCTCGGTGGTAGCGCCGAAGCGCACCGGCTCGACCTCAGGCTCGTAGGTGCCGAAGACCCGGTCCCAGACGATGAGCGAACTGCCAAAGTTCTTGTCGATGTACTGGCGATTGGTACCGTGATGGACCCGGTGGTTCGACGGTGTGACGAACCACCGGTCAAGCCGGGGGAACCTTCCGACGACTTGTGTGTGGCTGACGCCGCCGATGGCCAGGGCGAAGGCGGTCATCGGCGCGTAGACGGCCATGGGAACACCGACGAGGGGCGCCCAGAGCACGAGCAGCGGCTGGTAGAGCGCTTCGACGGGCGAGAGTCGGACGGCCGAAACGAAGCTCAGATCTTTGGCCGAGTGGTGGACGACATGGGCCGCCCACAGGAAGGGGACCTTGTGCGTCGCGACGTGCACCACGAAGTTGACGAAGTCGTCGATGACGAAGAAGGCGATCCACACGAGGGGGTTGGCGGCGGAGAGGTGCCAGGGCGCGGCGTGTGCGAGGAGGCTTGCGGCGACGAGTGTAAACAGGAGCTCACTTCCCAGTCCGAGCGTGTAGGCGATGGCGCCCACCGTGAGTGAGACTCGCCCCTCGCGCAGGTCCAGGGGGGCACGGCGACGGCGGAGCACCGCCTCGGCGACCATGAAGCAGGCCGCGAAGGCGACAAGCAGGTCGTAGGAGGCTCCCATGGAGCTACTCTGCGCTCCCTCCGTGGCGGGGGGAATCGGGGGTTGCCCTCATCTCGGTCTGGGGGGACCCCAGACGCGGTGCACCGGCCGACCTCGACCTCGGACTCGACGGATCACGGTCGGGCGACCGGCATCTCACCGGAGGCCCTCAGGCCAGGGGCCCGCGCAGCGATCGGCCACCGCCCGATCGCTCCCCTCTCAGGAGAGGGCGATGAGAGCGCCGATGGCGAAGCCGGCGGCGGCCAGCCACAGCAAGGTGGGCAGGGCCCGCCACAGCCGGGACGGCCAGCGCTCAGGCGGTGTAGACGTTGCCACCGTGCACGACCACGGCCACGGCCGGGAGGGGCCGAGTCGCCGGCCCGTTGACCACAGCTCCAGTGAGGTAGTTGAACCGGCTCCCGTGACACGGGCAGTTGATCGTCCCACCCTGGACGGCAGCCACAGTGCAGCCCTGGTGGGTGCACGTCGAGGAGAACCCGTGTACCAGTCGACCGGGGCTCTTCGTCACGACCACCCCGTCCTGGGCGACGACGACGCCTCCCCCGGCCGGCACCCGGTCCACGGCGATCAGCAGTTTGCCGCCTGACGACGGTGGCGGGGCCCCGTAGCCGTTGGGACCGGCGGTCGCCCCGCCAGCCCGAGCCAGAGCGCTGTGCGCGGCCACCAGATAACCGGCCGCCCCGGCGGCGGCCGCCACCGCCAGGCCGGTCAGGACCGAGCGCCGCGACAGCTGGCCGTCGGACACCTCTTAGTGCCTCATTTCAGAAGAGCGGCACGCCCGAGCGGGTGAAGAACCACAGGGCGGCAGTCAGCCAGACCAGCACGAGGAGGCCGAACACGGTTCCGCCGAGCACCGGCAGGACCCAGCTCGGCAGGCCCGGTGTACGGAGGCCCAGCATCTTGGCGGCGTAGGCCCCGTAGAAGAGGCAGCCCGCGAGGCCATGGACCACGACCCGGGGGTTGGCCGTCGAGAAGCCGAGAGACCAGATGCAACTGAAGGCAACCGGCACCGTGACGACGAAGGCGACCGCTCCCGTCCAGCGGTGGGCCGGGGGCACCCAGGCCGGGGCGGAGCCGGCCCGGGGGAGCCTGCCCCACATCCACAGAGCGGTGAGGAGCTGGGCCACCACGAGCACCAGGGCGACGGTGGTGAGCCACACCTTCATCTGCAGCAGCCCGGAAAAGCCCAAAGTGAAGGGGGAGCGTCCGGAGGGAGTATGGAAGCGCGCGTAGAGGCCGAGTGAGAGCGACACGACGGCCCCCACGAGAAGGGTCGAAACGAGACCCAGTTTTCGGACCGAAGCGGCCCGGTCGTTCACCACGGCCATGCTCGCCACTCCCGCCGCGGCCCGCCAGCTTCGCTCCACCGACGGCTCTGCGGCCAGCACACGATAGCGCCCACCGTCCGCCACCGCCGTTTCCAGTGTGGCGCCACCCGCATGGCGTCGACTCCGCCGTCCGTTCGAGGACCTTTGTCGACCTGCCCCACGGATGGGCGGATCGGGAGGGCCGGGATCGCGCCGGGGAGAGAGGCACTGCAGGGTCTACGGCATGAAGTAGCCGGCAATGCGATAGGCCCGAGGCCGCCCGTGGACGGCATTGGCCGCTTGGAGTCCAGACAGCACGGCCGCCTCGATACATCCGGCGTTGAGCCCCGAGTCGGTCCAGTCTCCCGCCAGGTAGAGGTTGTCGTAGCCGCTTTCGTCAGATCGGAGGCGGATCCGGTCGGTGCCCGGCAGAGACTGCACGTAGAGATCGGAAGGATCAACGTTGGCGCTCCAGTACTGCGAGTCGAAACGGTCCGGCCCGACCAGGCCGTCGGCGCCGCAGAGCAGCTCCCAACGGAACCCGCGGTCGTTGACCGCGCCCGGCAGCAGGCAGCCGACGTCGTCTTCCAAGAAGCTGACCGCGTTGTGGCGCACCCGCGCTCGCTGCGATGCCGCCTCGGCCGGATCGTTGGTCGCGGCAGCGTCAAGAGGACCGCAGAAGTACGCCACGGCCCTGGGGCGACCGTCGGTCGCCCAGTCCTCGACATCAATCAACTGGGGCATGGAGGACCAGGTGTTGAAGGGCTCCTGGAAGGCGCTCAAGGTCGATCCCGGGTGTGACCAACCGAGGTCCAGTTCATCTTCTTGCAGCCAGAGCTGAAAGGACTGGGTGGCCACCGTCCGAAGACCGGTGAGCATGTCGTGCCACTCCGTCCGATCGGCCATGAGCTCGCCGCAGGTGTGGGTGGCCATGGCCGGGGGGATGGCGAAGACGACGACGTCGAAGTCGGCGCCATCTCGCAACACCCGGCGCTCGGCGTCGGGCCATCGGCACCAGTGAGCCTCGAGGGGTTGGCCTTCGATGCCGTCGGCGCCGGCCAACTGCTCGGTCAGTGGCACGGATGGGAAACAGGGGAGTCCCTTGTAGGGCACGAGGGGGTCGTAAGAGTGGCGGCCCGGTGCGAGACGCGCCTGGCGGCCGAGAGTGACGGACCCGATGCGGCGACCGTCGTTCGACGGGTGCACAGCATCGACCCGGTGGAAGAACTCAAAGGCAACACCCCGGCTCCGGAGGGCTTCATAAAGGGGAGCGAAGACGACGTCTCCCATGCCCGCGGCCATCTTCCAGAAGATCGACCCCCTGTAGTCGAACAGTGTCTTGCCACCGAACAGCACCGCGGTCCCGGCACTGAACGATGGTTTCGTTGTATCGCCTCCGTCGAAGGCAAACACGATGTCGTAGATGGAGCGGACGATCGAGAAGTCGGCAAGCTCCGGTGGACCGCCGTGGCGCTGTACCCAGCTCAGGTACTCCTCGTCGTTGATCGCGGCGAACCCCCGCGGGTTGGTGAGGAGGCCGTCGGCGATGATGCCCCGGACCGCGGCGATCAACAACGCAGCGCCGTACCAGGTTCGCAGGAGCGGGTCGTCACCACCCGCCGGTAGGCCGAGGCGAGGCCCCGGTGTCGCACCGTTCGGTGCGGACCCCGCCGTCCGTGCAGCACCCCGGGCGCCCACCTGATCCGTCAGACGCAGCGCTTCGCTGACGAGGGCCGCAACGGAGACTGGAACGGCAACGTCGAACGGACGCACCCACGAGGGGCCGGCGGACGCGCCGCTGTCAGGAAAGGTAGCGAAGTACCGCGACAGGAGGCGGACCGCGTGGGCGGTGAAATCGACGGCCGTCATGTCGCGGCCGTCGCCCGTGGGGTCACCCGGGCAGCGATCGTCACGAGGGAGCTCGGTCACCCAGGGCTGCCACGTCCCGTCGACCTTCTCAGCCAGTCCGATCTGGTGGGAAGGCAAGAAGGCCTCGGCGAGCGTCCGGATTGGAGCATGTGGCCGCTCGGTGGGTCGATCGAGTTCTTCGTAGCACTCCCTCATGAGCCGGAAGGCGTTCTCGTACCAGCCGAGCCAGACGTGGAGGCCGTGCTCCTCGATCCGTCCGTGAGGCCCCCGGCTGCTGGCTCCTTTGCCGCCGAGGCGCCAACCCCGCTGGTAGACGGTGATCGACTCGAAGTCGTCCTGCCACCCCGGCTCGCTGAGGCGCCACGCGGCCGCGAGACCCGCCATGCCCCCACCGAGGACGACGACCCGCTCTCGCCGACCCTTCATTCTCGGATCGCCAGCAGGGACTGGGCTCGTGTCACCTCCGGGTAGGCCCCGTCCCGCCCGAGCCGATCGAGCGCCTCCGTGAGCTCGGCCCGGGCCTGGGAGGGGTCGAGTTCGGCCAGGTCGAGGGCGATGCGCAGCTCGAACAGGTTCGCGCGCTGGCTGCGGGCGATCTCGAGGGCCTCTCGGAGCCGTTCCTCTTGCCCCTCCGGGTTGAGCTCCAGGTGCGCGAGGTGGCGGATGGTCTCGGCCCGCCAGAACTGCATGCCGGTCTCTGCGGCAAGCCGGAGCGAACTTTCGTAACAGGCCTGCGCGTTGTGCTTGTCACCTGCACCGGCGTAGAGGAGTCCGGCCATCATCTGGTAGTAGGGGAGGAAGAAGCGGGTGTCGAACCGTTTCCAGAGGTCGATCATCGCGACCAGCGTCGAGGCGTGGCGGGCCAGTTCCCTCGGGTCGATCCCTTCGTGCAACGCTCGAGCCGCGGCCAGCACGGCGTGCTGGGTCATGGCGACCATTTTCCAGCCGTCGAAGCCGTGTCGGTCGGCGATCTCGGTCATGCGATTAATCCGGTCTTCGGCCTCCTCGAGCTGCCCCCTCTCGAAGCGCATCCAGGCGTCGACGGAGAGGACGTAGGCGGCGCTGTAGGGACCCTGGGGGAACGGGAGGACCTCGGCCCGTTGGATGGCCGCGGCGAATTCGGGGTCCGCCGACGCCACGTCACCCATGACGAAGTTCACTACGGCGATGCAGGTGAGGATGACGGTGACCGGCTCGTTCGGGTTCATCCACTCTGCGAGAAAGCGCTCCTCGTCCGCCTGGACACGGTTCGCTCTGAACAGGTCGAGGAGGCCCCTGGCCGCGTGGAAGTCGCCCTCCCAGCAGTCGAGGATCCCAAACGCTGCGATGTTGAAGCTCCGGTACCACTCCCGCTTCTCCAGCGTTCTGTAGGTGTACTCGCTGATCTGGCGGGCCTGTGCGAGCTCGCCTCGGATGAGGTGGTACGTCCAGAGCACGATGACCGTGTTGAACATCTCGTCCCCGAACGGGTCGGCTGCGGTCAGCTCGAGGCACCGCTGGTAGTCGGCCGCCGCAGCCGGGCTGGCGAGGCCCTCTTCGGAGACGGCCATGTAGCCCCGCTGCAATCGGAGCTTGACCTCGCGGACGTCCCGGTCGACGTCGTGGTCGACGCTCGATGTCAAAAGGTCGATGGCCCGGCCGAGGTAGCCCTCGGCCTCGCGGAAAGCCCCCCGCCGGCGGGCTGCCCCCGCCGCCTCCTCGTAGGCCTCGGACGCCTCGCTGGCGCGGCCGGCCCGTTCGAAGTGCGTACCGACCACACCCCAGTCGACGACGCTCCCGCTGGCCAAGAGCGACGTCAGGGCATCGGCGAGCTTGCCGTGCAGCGCCCGTCGGCGGCTGGGCGGTTCGAGCTCGTAGGCCACTTCGCGGAGCAGCTCGTGGTGGAACCGGAACTGGCCCTCCCGGTCCCGTCTCTCCAGCACCCCCTGGGCGCAGAGGGTGTCGAGGGCGGTGTCGAGCTCCGACGGCGCCAGGTTGAGGAGCGTTTGGAGCAGGTTCCGGTCGACGTCGCGCCCCATGACGGCGGAGGCGGTCGCCACCGGGATCACGTCCGACGGCGAGTCGAGACGGGCGGCCAAGAGGTCGTAGAGGAGATCGGGCACCGCTCCGCTTTGACCGTTGGTCTCATCGGGAACGGAAGGCACGCCCTGTTGGATGTTGGCGACCAGCTGTTCGATGTACAGCGGGATGCCGTCACTCCGGGCGACCACGTCACTGCGGTACTCGGCGCTGATGAGCGTCCCCGTGCAAAGGGCGTCCACCAGATGGGCACTGTCGGGTTGGGAGAAGGGTGCGAGATCGATGATGTCGACGCCCTCGAACGGGACGGCATCCGAACGAGCCGTAATAACGAGGAGGCAGGTCGGTTTCCGCACGGCGACTCTTGCCACGAGCTCGCGCGTCGACTCGTCGAACCACTGGATGTCCTCGACGAGCAGGATGGACGAAGCTTCGCCGAGCAGGCTTTCGACGTATTGATAGGCGGCTTCGAGGATCTCTTCGTTGAGCTTGCGGGCGTCCATCGGCTCGGCGACGTACCCAGCAGTCGGCTCGAGGCCGAGAATGGGCGCGAGGCGGGGTACGAAGCTCTCCGGCTCGAGACCTCGACCCGCGAGATCGGCTCGCAGCCGTTGGAGCCGTTCGACGACGTCGGTGTCTCTGGTGACACCCGTGGACCTCTCGATCAGACGACGGACCGGATGGAGCCCTGATGCTTCGAAGATGGCCGAGCCGGCCAACTCCACGGTTGGCGCCCCCTCTTCCCTGGCCAGCGAGACGATCCTCGAGGCCAGGTAGGACTTCCCAATGCCCGCCTCACCCCGCAGGAACAGTGTCGTGGCCTCGGCTGGTGCGCCGCTACGGACCGCCTGCCAGGCGGCGCGCAGTCGTCCCCACTCCTCTTCCCGGTCGACGAACGGCGCGCTCGGCAGGTGCGCGATGGGGAGGTCGGTCCGCTCGCGGACGATGCGGTGAGCCCTGATGGGCTGGTCGACGCCCTTCACGACCTGAGGTTCGCCTGCTTCGGTCTCGAAAATGTGGCCGATGATCCGCTGCACCTCGTCGGAGACGACGACCTCGTTGGCCGCGGCCAGGGTCTGCAGACGGGCGGCGACGTTGGTGGTCAGGCCGTACACGTCGCCGTCCGGGGTGCGGTAGATCTGCCCGCGGTGCACGGCGATCCGGACGGCGAGGGCCTCGCCGAGGTCACGCTCGGTCTCGGCGGAGAGCTTCGTGACCCGGTCGACCACGTCGAGCGCGGCACGGATCGCCCGCTCCGCATCGTCCCCATGGGCGTGGGGTGCTCCGAAGAGCGCAAGCAGCCCGTCGCCTTCCACGTTGACCACCTGGCCGCCGAAGCGGTCCTCGATGGTCGTCCGCACCTCGGAGATGTAGCGCCTGACCAGCAGCCCGTAGTGTTCTGGGTCGTGTCGACCTGAGAGCTCCGTCGAGCCCACGAGGTCGCAAAACATCACGAGAGCCCGAGGCTGTGTGCCCCCTCCGTCAGGAAAGGCCTGGTCCGAGGGTTCCTCGGGTGTCACAGTCGGCCGGTCAAGGGATGACGATCCACACGGGGAGGCTGGGGGGGTTCGGCTGCGGGTTGTTGGGATCGAGTTGCGCCGTCACCTGTCCCACGTAGGTGCCGCCGGGTGACCCCTGGAGCTGCGTGCTGTCGACCACCAAGCGGAACGTCGTGTGGGTCGCGTCGAGCGTGCTCGGGTTGCAGGAGACCGCCGCACTCGGCAGGTGCTCGGCCACGCCCCCGAGCTGGGCGATGCCGAGCTGGAGGGGGCCGGGCACAAGGGTGAGCCCGGCTGCCGCCGGGAAGTCGAACGTCATCGACTGGTACTGCGACGGCATGGTGCCGCTGCCCAGCAGTCCGCTGAAGCACTTGAAGGGGAGGGACCACAGCTGAACCCAGATGTTGACCAGATCCGCCACGACCTGCGACGAGTCCTGGGTGTTGTTCGTCTGTCCGCTCGGCATGGGGGCTGCTCCTCGTTGCGGGGGGAGGGGCTGGTGGCGAGCGTACGACCCTAGGGACCGCTGCTCCCCGGCACCAGCTGCCCTCCGATTTGGAAGAACGTTGCACTGTTCGTGGCCAGTCGGTTCGACAGCGTCCCCAAGTCGGAGACGTAGTCTGCCGGCCCGTACTGGCCGGAGGTGATCTTGGCCCACGAGGAGGAGACGTCCTGGAGATAGACCTGGATGGCGGCCTCCATGGCGGCGACAGCCTGATCGGCCAGCGAGCCCGGCTGGCCCGGAGCGCCCGACTGGCCTGGGGCGGGCGCCGAGGCCGCGCCCCCGCTACCGACGCCTGGGGTCACGTTCTGGACATTGGTGCCACCACCCGTGGCCGGCTGTGCGGGCTGCGGCCAGGTGACGTGCACCGCCAACGGGAGATTGTCCATGTCGGCGACCTTGTCGATGAAGAGCTCAGCCGCGGAGGCGTAACCCATGTTCCAGACGAACCAGGCGATCCACGCCGCTTCGGGCCGAGGAGCACCGGCGAAGGCGCTGAACTGGACCCGCTTGGTCGTGATCACCTCCGTGACGCCATTGCCGAGGTCGCGCACGAGGAGACTGCCTTCGTCGACCGTCACGAAGCCGTCGCCGCCGAGCTCCGGGTCGCCCAGCCGGTACTGGAGGACCTTCCCGTTCTCGCCGGGGGGGAGCGGGTCTTGCCGGAAGTTGAGGACCGTCTTCAATTCGAAGGCGGCAGGGTCGCCGCACTCCCAGGAGATGACCTCGAGACGAGGACCGTAGTTGGCCCCGGCCGAGGTGGCCGCCGCGGCTGCCGCAGTCGCGGACCCACTCACGTTGCCGGCGGGCCCCGCCGTCGGATCGTCCATGCTGCACCAGGGTGGGAGCACCTGCAGCCAGTTCTTCGGGTCGACGATCAACTCGATTTGGGCTAGCGGCACCCCGCTCACCCGCATACGGGTCTCGAAGGCCACCGCGGGTCCGCCGGCTTCGGTCGACGGGACGACCGTCCAGTCGCAAACGATCATCGGCTGGTTGGCCACGGCCCTGGTGACGAGGTCCTCCTGTTGGGCAACGCCCATCATCCTCTGCCACGCCGTGACGTCGGGGTACAGCTTGTCGTTCTTCAAGACGTCGAGGAGCTTCCCGGCGCGTTGTTGGGGAGTGAGGCCGCCGATCGCGTTCACCGGGCTGGTGACCGGCACGAGGGCACCGGCGAGCGTGGCGTCGTCGACGACGAAGGCCGACAGACCAGGTGGCGGAGGACCTGACGCGGGGGCGAGCCGACTGAGGACGGCCAGCGCCAGCAGGCGCCGGGTGGTCAGGTAGGGGGAGAAGGGGTCGGTGTTCGCCAACCGGCCGAGGGCGCCCGCCAAGTCGGACGCCTGGATGGTCCTCACGGGCAGGCCACCCTGCCCCGAGCCGCCTCTTGCTCCATGCTGCGCGACCTGGAGCCAGGCCTCGATGCCGTTGTACCAACCGGCGGCCCCTTTGTCGTAGGCCGGGAGCAGGGCGGCCACCGTCGGCTGGATGCTCGGCTGACTGCCGACTGCTTGGTCGATGGCGCCGAAGAGGGTGATGAGATCTGCGAGCTCGCTCATGCGGACCCCTCCCAATCCTCTCGGCTATCGCCTACCCTACTCGATGCCTGCTCAGCCGGCATTTGACCGACCGGTGATCGCCACCACGACAGGTCCCCCGCACCCTGAGTGACGCACCATGGACGACCACCACGAACGAGACCCCGGACGAGGCCTGCCTTGGGCCTTCGTCCTCGATCCGGCGGCCAACGCCAGGGCTCTCGGTGACGTGCAGCGGCGGGGCCTGCGGGCCGCCCAAGAGCTCGTCGACCGGGTCGTGGGGTCGATCGATCCGGCGCAGGAGTCCACGACCGGATCGAGGACGAACGGCTCGATCTCGAACGGCGCGGGTCCGGACGCTCCCTTCGGGGACCTCGTGCAGGCCTGGTGGGAGCTCGCGGCCCAGGTGCTGGCGGCCATGGCCGGAGGGTCCGCGACCGTGACGAACCGCCCCGTCCCAGGGGCTCCGGAACGCTCGATTACCGTCGACGTGACCGAGCCCGCCCGCCCGGTCGTCTGGAGGCTCCGTTCGGACTCGAAGGGCCAGCTCCTCGCGCCGGTCGAGCTGTGGCTGCACAATCCGTCGGCGACCCCGGTCGGCCCGCTCCGCCTCCGCGTCGGTGCGCTGCAGGCCGCCGACGGCGCTGTCGTCGGCGGGAGCTGCGTGCAGTTCGACCCCGAGGAGGTGGCCGAACTGCCCGCCCGGTCGGCCCGAGGCGTCGAGGTGGCCCTCTCGGTGGACGAGCAGCTGCACCCGGGCACCTACCGGGGATTGATCCAGGCCGACGGGGCACCCAACGTCTGTGTGACTCTCGAGATCGCGGTGGGGGACGATTCAGCGTGACGGTGGTGACCCCTCCCACCGAGGCGGTGGAGAGGGTGCTCTCCGAGGTCGGCCGACAGGTTCGGCGGGCCATGCTCGACGCCGTCCCCGACGCCGAGCCCCACCGCTGGCTCTACGGGCTCGTCCGGACCTATCCCAGCCGCCCGGGCAAGGCCATCCGCCCTGCCCTCTGCCTGGCCACGTGTCGGGCGTTCGGGGGCTCCGACGACGACGCCTTTCCGGTGGCGGTGGCCATCGAGATGCTTCACAACGCCTTCCTCGTCCACGACGACATCGCGGACGGGAGCGAGCGGCGTCGCGGCCGTCCCACCTTGCCCGCCGATTACGGCCAGGCCCTCTCGCTGAACGCCGGCGACGCGCTCGTCGTCCTCGCCAACCAGGTCCTGCGGCGCCACGCCCGCACCCTCGACCCAGAGCTGGCCGACCGCGTCCTCGACGAGTTCGACACCATGGCCCTCCGCACCCTCGAGGGCCAGGCCACCGAGCTCGGCTGGCGTCGGGACCGCGTCACCGACCTGACACCCGAGGACTACCTCCACCTGATCCTGCACAAGACGTGCTGGTACACCACCATCCACCCGCTCCGCGTCGGTGCCCTGCTCGGCTCGGGGAGGTCGGCGAGCCTGGCGGCCATGGTGCACTTCGGGTTCTACCTCGGCGCCGCCTTCCAGATCCGAGACGACCTCTTGAACCTCACCGGGGACGAAGAGGTCTACGGCAAGGAGATCAACGGCGACCTCTACGAGGCCAAGCGGTCCCTCGCGCTGATCCACCTCTGCGGCGAGGTCGAAGGCGACGACGCCGGGCAGTTGCACGGCTACCTCGCCGTGGACCGGCCGAGCCGGACCGCCCCGATGATCGCGGGTATACGAGCTCTCCTCGACAAGTACGGGAGCATCGAATTCGCCCACGACTACGCCAAAGGGATCGCGGTTGCCGCCCTGGACGCCTACGAGGAGGCCTTCGGCGACTGTCCCGACACGACGGACACCCGGTTCATCCGGGCGCTCGTCCCCTACATGCTCGGGCGTCCCTCCTGAGAGCGTGAGGGGCCGGCCTAGGATGCCGGTATGGCGAGGCGCGAGACCAACGAGATCATCGGACAGATCACCGACGCCACCGTCCACCTGGTGAACGTGAACGTCGACCTCGTCCAGAGGATCGCCCGGAGTGATGCCACCGCGGAGCCGGACGAGGCTACCGGCCCGGTGCAGCAGATCTGGATGTCCTGTGCGGAGAGCGCGGGCGACCTCGTGCAGATCTCCTATCTCACTGCGCAACTCGTCGACTCCCTCTGGGCGAGTCGCCGCGCGACCCCAGAAACGGACTAAGGCCGCGAGAACTATGGCGGACCGCGACGCTGCTCCGGCAGAGCGCCTCGCGCTGGAGTTGAAGGACGGCTTCGTCCGGTTCTGGTCGACGCTGCACGAGGCGACCTACCGGGTCACCGACGGGAAGATCCTCAACCGGGTGCTCGGGATGCGGGTTGTGGAGCTCACGACCACGGGTCGCCGTACCGGTGAGCCGCGTCCGACCATGTTGACGGCACCGATCGTGGAGGCGGAGAAGATCGTGCTGGTGGCCTCCAACGGCGGTGACTCCCGGGATCCACAGTGGTTCCGCAACGTCCTTGCCTGCCCCGAGGTGACCGTCACCCTGGATCGGCTGACCCGAACGATGCGGGCGCGCGTGGCCGAAGACCCCGAGCGCTCCGACCTCTGGTTCCGGATCCGCCGGATCACCCCGACGTACGAGCTCTACCAGAACCGGACGTCGCGCCAGCTGCCGGTGGTCGTCCTCGAACCTCTACCGACCGACCCGGGGTCCGGTGGAGGGACGTCGGCGTGACCCCGCCCGCCGAGTCGAAGATCGATGGCGCGAGCTCCGAACGCAAGGAGCGTCATCGCACGGTCAGGTTTCGGGTCAGGGCTCGTTGAAGAAGTCGAGCAGCGCGGGCGCGGCCTCGACCCAGGGTCCGAACAGGGCCCCCGTGCCTGACGCTGACGCCTGCATGGCCTGTTCCCAGGCGTCCTCAGGCCACGGCGGCTCGATCAGACGAGAGCCCTTGATGAGCGCGTGGACCTCGAACGACGTCCGCTTCGGGTGGTCGTAGTCCTTTTCGCCACCGCGGATGATCAGTGTCGGGACCCTGATCTCGCCGAACTCCCAGTCGGGTACACCCGGGATCGCCTCGTTGGGCTTGGGGATGAAGGCGTCGAGCCATCGGTTCATCACCCGCTCGAACTCCTCGCTGCCGATCGCCAGCAGACGATCCCGGTTGCGCGGGTTCTTCGCGACGAGGTCCGCCCAGCTCCCGGCCGGCCCCGTCATGTCGAGGATCCCCTCGATGCCCCGAGTACGGACCACCCCGAGCTCGTTCAGGACGTAGACCTGGGCCAGCTTCATGCTGCTGTAGTTGCCGCCCACTATGTGCCAGACGGCCAGCTTGCGGACCAGGTTGGGCCAGGTGAGCGTGAACAGGATGGAATCTCGCGCACCACCGGAGCCCCCCGCCGCGATGACCCGCTCGATGCCCAGCTTCTGGACCAAGAGCCCAATCGTCTCGGCCCGCATGTGCGACTCGGAACGGCCGTAGATCTGGATGTCGGACTTGCCGCAGTTCGGACGATCCCAGAGCAGCACCCGCTTGCCCCCGTCTGCCAGGGCAAACGCCAGTTCGTGGACACCGCCGTAGTCCTTGCTGAACCGTCCGCCCGGCGTGAGGACGACGACGTCGCCGTCCTCGGGCCCGACGAACTCGTAGACGACGATGCCGCCATTGACCTCGATCTCACTGTCGGACATGGCCTTCCCCTTGATCCGCTGGTTCCCGGCGTTGTCTACATCAACAGGCCGGGTAGGCCGCAAGATCGACCCCCTTCCGCCTGCTTCGAGTGGTGATCGGCCAGCAAGGACAGGCGCTGGCAGGGTCGTCGATGAGACGACGGGCGCCAACGTCGCGCGAGCACAACGGTGACGGTGCCACCGGCCTGGCGCGAAGGTCCCTTCCGTGCCCGATTGGGAGGGGGACTGGCCCGACGACCTGTGGACGGAGACGGCAGACAAGTCACCGGCGCCACCGGAGCAGGCTGGACGAACCGGACCGTTCTCGGACCGGCGCCATGCGTTGCTCTTCGTCGGTGGCATCGTGGCCTTCTGGGCCGGGTTCGCCCTCCTGTTCTGGACGCTGCCGTTCTCGAACTCCTCACTTCGAAACGCGCGCACGCCCGCCTACGCGTGGCCGATGTTCGCTCTCGTGCTCCTGGGCGCCATCGGTTATGGCTTCGGCCTCGACGACCTCGAGGTCGTGAGGAGGGGTCGACGTCCCTTCTGGTTGTTCGGCGTGAGCTTCGAGACCTTGCTCACGGCTGCCAGGCCGACGACCTTGCTCGAAGGGGCCCGGCAGGCCGAGCTGCCCGGCCTGCCAGTGGTGTTGGTCGCCTACGGTGTCCTGGCCGTCGGTCTGGTCGGCTTCTTCCTCCGGCTTCCCTGACGACGTCATCCTCGTTGGCTCAGCCGCTCCCTGGAGAACGGCTCACCGGTCCGGGTGGACGTTCGTCTCCTTCCTATCGGAGCTACGGCTCGACGAGCAGACACCGGCTGGCCATGGCCACCGTGCGGGCGAGGCCGTTCATCATGAGGTCCTCGACGGTGGGGACGCCGCGGGACTGCCAGAGGGCGAGGGCGGTGTCCCAGGCCACGTCCCGGGCCGAGGTGATGCTCCAGTTGCCGATCAGGTCGAGCGCCCGCTGAGCGTGGCGGTCGGCGTCCAACACCACCGAGGACTCGAAGGACTGGCGTATCGACTGCTCGATCGCATCGAGCAGGCCGTCCACCTTCTGGTAGTCGTCGTGGATGCTGCCCTGGTCGGGCGCCAGGGCGAAGTCGGTGCAGGCCTGGACCACGGCGATCGGCAGGTCGTGGTTGATGTGAGCGTTCATCCCGGCCAGAGCGAACTGGATGGGATAGATCCCCGCGGTCGATCGCAGTTCGAACAAGGGCTCCCAGGCCGCGGGGACGCTCTTCAGCCCACCGGTCGAGGCGTCGAGCGCGGCGAAGTAGATGTCGGCGAAGACGACGTCGAGGTGCTCCATAAAGGCAGGGTTGCTGAAGAAGCTCGTCGCGAGGTGGTCTTGTACCTGTTTGGTCACGTCGAGGTACATCCGGTTGAAACAGGCGACGCCGTCGGTCGGCGGCAGGCTTCCGTCGATCTCCTCCATACGGGCGATGACGTCGCCGATGGTCGTACCGACCGGTGCGCCCGTAGAAGGTGACCGGCTGATCGGCGCGGGCACCGCCGGTGCCTTGCTCACCCGCCGTTCGAGCTTGAAGCGGACGCTGTCCAGCGCCCGGGCGGGAGCGAAGACCGCTGGCTCGCGGAGCGGCCAGACGCCGCAGCGAGGCTCGTTCGAACCGGAAGCGGCCACGATGCCGTTGACCGCCCGACGCGCGGCCTCGTTGGCCCCCTCCATCGTGGCGAGATCGGTGAACGTCCGGACGTAGTCCGAGGCCAGGAAGAGGTTCGGGATGGCCGTTGTGGCTTTCGGACGGCACCGCCAGGAGCCGGGCGTGTTGACCAACAAGGGCTCGAGGTTGATGTCGGTGCGGACGCCGTGCTCCTTGCGCACCTCGGGGAAGCGGACGTCCTCGTCGAGGAACCAGGAGACCACGTTGGCGTCGTCGAGGGCCTCGGGGTTGCTGGGCGCGAGATGGGCCCGGAGCTGGGCGAGCACGTCGGCCGCGATCTCCTCCCGGCTGCAGTCCATGGCGGTCTTCCCGGTGAGGAGGCCCGGGGTCTGCCACTCCGAGATGTCGACCGAGAGGAGGCCTCCCACGTCACCTGCGCCCATGTCCGCGCTCGGGAAGCCGTCCCAGAACTGCTCCTGGGAGATCGAGGTCAGCGACCACGGTGAGTCGATGTAGATGACGTGGCCGTGCACCATCGGCGCGTCCTTGCGCAAGTAGAAGACGATGCCGTTCATCCACCGGGTGACGAGCTGCGGCAAGCGGTCGAGGGCCGGTTCGGCCTGTTTCATCGCTTCATTGGTCAGGCGGGTCATGTGCTCGACCGGGACGGCGGCCACGTACCAGTCGGCCTCGACCCGGCGGCGACCTGCGGCGTCGGCGACCGCGACCCCGGCGACGCGGCCGGCATGGATCTCGATGGCCTCGACCTGGACGCCCAGCTCGAAGCGCACCCCGAGGCTCTCGAGATGGGCCTGCCAGGGCGAGATCCAGACGTCGCTCGTCGGACCGTCGAGCACCCGGTCGACCGGGCGGCCCGGGGTGGCGAGATCGAAGAGCAGCTGCAGGAGGATGTAGCCGCCGGTGCGGGCGCTCATCTGCCGGGCCCGGGCGGCGACCAGGGTACGGGTGAGCCCGTCGGCCATGAACTGCTGGTAGGCGGCGGAGCGGTGGGGGGCACCCGAGAACTCCCACCAGCTCACGTTGTCCCACTCGACGTACCGACGCTCCTGGCAGCTGGTCAGGAGCAGGAGCAGGCGGCTGGCGAAGTATGCGTAGTCGGCGGGCGACAGCTGGGCGACCGGATGCAACGCGGTGTGCAGCAGGAGTCGGAGGTCGTGCACCGAGTCGGGGAAGTGGGCGGGGAGCTCGACCGGCGTCAGACCGCCCGAGCGGGCGATCTCCATCTGGGTGGCCTCCCGGAGGTTGTCGAGCACGCCGTTCGGCTGGTCGCCGTAGGGGATGCGCCGCATCGTGTCCGGGAGGTGCCGGTAGAAGCCGGGAAAGAATCGGAACCCATGCTCCGCCGGCAGGCTCCGGCGGCCACCGACGGCCGATCCGGGAACCGCAAAGCTGCGGGCTTTGCCCCCGAGGTGCTCGCGGGCCTCGACGACCGTGACCGCGAAGTCCCGCTCGGCGAGCTCGTGGGCCGCCGACAGGCCGGCGACGCCACCCCCGAGGATCAAGACCGAATGACGCAGCTCGCGACCCTCCTCTTGCGTGTCACCGCTTGCCTCGCCCTTGGTGGATGTGGGGCACCGGTCCGGGAGACGAGTGTCGGCGGTGGCGGCGGTCAGGCTCACGGTACTCGCCTTGGCCGAACGCCCGGTCTCGACCGGACCGACCGACCGCCGCTGGGCGGCGGTGGCCAACGAGAAGAGGAGCCGTTCTCGCCACGCTCCGGGCGGCCGTCCTCGCGACCGTCACGACGAGACGGGCTCCCTCAACCCCGTGAAATCGGGGGGTATCCTCTGCGTTGGCATCGGCGGCTGCGGGGCCGCCGATGGTGGGTTCGATCGCACGGAGGGGGAAACCGTGACCGACACTCCGACGGAGACCCAGACGGAGACGACGGCCGCTCCGCCTGCGGCAGACAGCGCGGACGCATCGGCGTCCCGTCAGACCACGTTCCCGCCGGGCAGCAGCGGGAACCGGTTGAGCACGGTGGTCGTCGTCCTGCTCGTCATCGTCGGGATCGCGCTGCTCATCTTCTTCTTCGGGGCCCTCCGGCACTGGGTGGCGCTCAAGACCGGGACGTTGCACGGGGGACCCGACGTCTTCTACAACTTCTGGTCCGGCTTCGGCTCCGACCTGGGCGAGGCCACGCTCATCAGCGCCGTCGGTATCGGTGTCTACACCGGGGTGCGCAAGGTCAACTGCCACACCAAGGGGTGCTGGCGGATCGGGCACCACCCGCTGGACGGCACCCCTTACATCCTGTGTCGGCACCACCACCCCGACGTCCCGAACGAGGGTGCCAGCCACGAGCACATCATCGAGCAGCTCCGCCTGCACAAGGAGCGGGAAGCGGCGAAAGAGAAGGCTCGCCTCGGTTCGTGAGTCGCAGCCGCGGTCTTGACTCCTGAAGTCGACGACGCGGTCCTGACCGAGCACGCAACCTGAGGACGTCGAGTTGTCGTCGCGTCCCGAGGCGGCGACGCCGCTCTCCCGCCGTCGAGTCGTGGACGCCTCGGACATGTGCCACAGTTCGCGGTGACGTCCATGACGCAGCGAGAGGCAGAGTGAGATGAACGCAGGTACCGACGTGCGGGACAAGGTGATCGTGGTCGCCGGGGGAGCCACCGGGATCGGCGCCGCCGCAGCGAGACAGCTCGTCGGGGCGGGCGCCAAGGTCGTCCTGGGGGACATCAACGAAGAGGGAGGTCGGGCGACCGCCGCGGCGATCGGAGGCGAGACGCCCTTTGTCACCTTCGACATCGCCGACGAGGACTCCGTGGCCCGTCTCATGGACACCGCCGTCTCCTCGTACGGTCGACTGGACGGCCTCTTCTCCAACGCGGCCGACCTCCGGGACGAGACGCTGTCGAGGGACACCGACATCGTGGAGATGGACGTCGCGACCTGGCACCACAGCCTGGACGTCGATCTGACCGGCTTCTTCTACACGGCCCGGCACGCCATCCCGCACCTCCTGGCCGCCGGCGGCGGGCCGATCGTGGTCACGAGCTCGGCCGCGGCGTTCATGAGCGACCGGGTTCGACCGGCCTACTCGACGGCGAAGGCCGGCCTGGGCGCCCTCGTACGCCACATCGCCAGCCGGTGGGGCAAGGAGGGGATCCGCTGCAATGCCGTCGCTCCGGGGGTGGTCCTCTCGGAGGTGCAGCGGGCCAACGTGCCCGAGCGCCACCTCGAGTCCTATCTGAAGATGCACCGGCTCGACCGGTTGGGCGCCCCCGACGACATCGCCTCGGCGGTGACGTTCCTCCTCTCCGACCAGGCCGAGTGGATCACCGGACAGGTGATCGGGGTGGACGGCGGCATGGTCATGCGCTGAGAGAACCCATGAGCCGGGCGGGCAGCTCAGCAGTGCTGCTGGATGGCCTGGAGCTCGAGCATGGCGAGCTCCTCCTGTCCGGCCGGCGTCGGATGGATGCCGTCGGGTCGCAGCCAGCCCGAATGGGTGTACTCCAACGCGCCCCAGTCGAGGACGTGGACGTTCCCGTGGCGGGCGGCGAGGGAGCGGATGGCCGCGTTGATCTGGTCGCCCACGGGGCTCACCCGCGGTGAGACCGAGACGTAGATCACGCAACCGGCGGACGCCATCTCCCGCCACTCCGTGTTGAAGGGAGTCGCCCAGTCCGGGTTCTTGGACCCGGCGTCGTTCGTGCCGAGCTCCATGACCCAGATGTCGGGGTGGGTGCTGGCCAGCCGGGCCACGGTCGCTTCGGCCTGGGCCAGCTTCGTGCCCGGGAGGGACACCACGGTCGGGTGGTAGCCAGCGGCGTCGAGCCGGGCGGCGATGTCCGCCCGGCTGAGGTACGTGATCGAGTCCCCGACCACGGCGACGGTGGTCGGGGCGGCCGGCGGTTTGCTCACCCACCAGGTGATGGCCAGGCCGGCGACGGCCAGCGCGACCAGCACGACGACGACGCGGCGGCGTGGCCGCCTCCGTCGCGCCGTGGCTGCGGACATCCGGAGAGTCTGGTCGCGCCAGAGGGTCGCCGTGGGCATGCTGGTGCCGTAGCCCGACCTCGGTCCTCCCACGCCCTCTCGTGACGCTTGTCGGTGCCGGGCTGGGCTACGACAAGGCCGGCCGGCGGTCGCCCACCATGACCGCCAGGTCACGGTCGGACCACGTGACGACGGCCTCGAAGCCCGCCTCGGCCATCCAGCGCAACTGCTCGTCGACCCGGCTGGGCTTGTCGTAGCCCTCCTCGATCGGGGCCACCACGTCGGAGGGGTCCTCGGGTATGACGACGTCGCCGACGACCAGGCGGCCGCCGGGCCGCAGCACATCGGCGATCCGCCCGAAGAGGTCGGCCTTTCCGGGACCGTCGAGGTGGTGGATGGTCATCGCCGAGACGACGAGGTCGTAGGTCCCCTCGGGCAGCGGATCCTCGAGGCGCTGCACCCGAAGGTCGGCTCCGGCGATGACCTCGCGGGCGCGCGACAGCATGGCGTCGCTCTCGTCGATGCCCACGAGGGAGGCGGCTGGGTGCTGTGCGAGGATGCGTACCGAGGTCTCGCCGGTGCCGACGCCGAGCTCGAGGATCCGTGCGGCGGGCCGGTCCGCGGTGGCCCGCACCACCTGGGCCTGCAGCTCGCCGTAGCCCGGAACCTCGGCCGTGATCATGTCGAGGTAGGTCTCTGGGTGGAAGTGGAACTGGTCGCCCTCGGAGGCCACGGGCCCAGCTTGCCATGGCGGTAAGAGGCTCCCTCGGGCCGAGCGAGGTACCTCGCTCGGTGCCGTCGCCATGGCGCGGCCGGCTCAGTCCGCGGCCGTATACGGAGCGAAGACCTGTTCGTAGAGGCCGTCGACACCCGAGCCGTGGAGGGTCATGCCCCCGTCGACCACGATGTTCTGGCCGGTGACGAACCGGGCAAGGTCCGAGCACAAGAAGACGACGACGTCGGCGATGTCCTCGGGCGCCCCGAGCCGCCCGACCGGCGTGGTCCGCACGTAGCGGGCCTCCTCGTGGGGGAACATCTGGAGGAGCGGCTCGGTGAGGGCGGTCACGATCATGCCCGGTGACACGGCGTTCACCCGGATGAGCGGGCCGTACTCGAGGGCAGCCGAGGCGGTGATGGCGGCCACGGCCGCCTTCGTTGCCGAATAGGCGGCTTCGCCCGCCGCCGGGCGGGTCCCGCTGATCGAGGCCGTGCTCACGACGGCCCCGCCGCCGGCCTGGAGGATGTGGGGGATCGCGGCCCGGAAGCCCAGATAGACACCGGTGAGGTTCACGTCGATGATCCGCTGCCAGGCCGCCGGCTTCCACTCGTGGAGCCGGCTCCAGTCGCCGATGCCGGCGTTGTTGTAGAGGAGCGTCACGCCACCCATCTGCTCGGCCGCGTCGTCGACCGCCTCACGGAACGCGTCGGCCTCGCGGACGTCGACCGTGTAACCCCAGCCACCGAGCTCCTTGGCCACCGCCTCGGCCGCCCCGCCGTTCACGTCGAGGACGGCCACCTTGGCCCCCTCCTCCGCCATGCGGCGGCAAGTAGCCCGGCCGATCCCCGAGCCGCCCCCGGTCACCACGGCCCGGTGTCCTTCGAGCAGGCCCATCGCTCACCCTCCCCGTCGTGCTATCGCCGCCGGACGGCGGCTCTTCGGCAATGTAGATCGCCACCGGGCGGGGTGAGACGTGCACCCGCCGCGGGGAGGGTGTCGCCCTACGATGGCGCCGTGGACGAAGTCGAGAGCCCCGGTCGCCAGCAGTCGAGGCTGTTCCACGTCGAGGCGCTGCCCGACCGGCCCTTCCCGTCGCGGCGGGCGGCCGTCGTGACGACGCTGGCCTTCGGCACGGTCGGCCTGGTGCTGGTGCGTCGCCTGCCCCGGCCCGTCCGGCCGGTGGCCGACGTGGCCCTCGCCGCTACGGCGCCGTACGTGGCCCACTACCTCACCCGCATCGGCGTCTGACCCGGCTCCGGCCTCGGGCGCTCTGACAGGGCCCCGTTACGATCCGGTCCATGGTCGATACATCGCGCACCGTGGCCGCTTACTGGGCGGCCGCCGAGGCCCGGTCGTGGGACGAGTTCGGGGCGCTCGTCGCCGCCGACGTCCTCTACGAGGGTCCCCAGACCGGCGAACGGGTCCGGGGCCGAGAGGCCTATCTCCGCTTCAACGTCGAGGGCTTCCCGGGCGACTGGCACCTCGAGGTGCGGCGGATCGTCGGTGAGGGCCCGCACGCCGCCAGCTGGATCGACTTCACCGAGGAAGGGAAGACCCAGACCGGGCTGTGCTTCTTCGACCTCGACGCCGACGGGCTGATCAGCCGGATCACCGACTTCTGGCCCGAGCCCTACGACTTGCCGGCCAGCCGGGCCCACCTCGTCGAGCGCGACTGACCCCGGCGGAGGCTCAGGTCTCCTCCGGGACGAGGACGCAGTGCGTGCCCCGGTAGATGGTGGGCATGCACTTGTTGCAGTGCACGCAGAGCGATTCGTGGGCCGTCCCCGTCCGGAACCGCTCGACGAGGTCGGGCTGGCGCAGGAGAGCCCGGGCCATGGCCACGAAGTCGAAGCCTTCGTCGAGCGCCGCCTCGATCGTGGACAGGCGGTTGGTGCCGCCGAGGAGGATGAGCGGCATCTCGAGCGCGGCGCGGAACTGCCTGGCGTAGGGCAGGAAGAACGCCTCCTCGAACGGGTAGTCCGGGAAGAACCGCCGTCCGACGAACCGGAAGCCCACCCTCGGGAGCGTCGGCAGGGTGGCGGCGAACTCCCGGCGCGGTGCGTCACCGCGCAGGAGGTACATCGGGTTGCCGAGGGAGCTCCCGCCGGTGAGCTCGATCGCGTCGAGCGCGCCGTCGCTCTCGAGGAGCCGGGCCACCTCGAGGCTCTCGTCGAGCCACAACCCGCCCGGCACCCCGTCGTCCATGTTGAGCTTGGCCGTGACCGCGAGGTCCCGACCGACCTCCTCGCGGACGGCCGAGGCGACCTGGCGGGGGAAGCGGGCGCGCCCTTCGACGCTCCCGCCCCACCGGTCCCGCCGGCGGTTGAGCTTGGGGCTCAAGAAGGCGCTGAGGAGGTAGTTGTGGCCCAGGTGGAGCTCGATGGCGTCGAAGCCCGCCGAGGCCACGAGGGCGGCGGCCCGACGGAAGGCCGAGGTGATCCGGGGGAGGTCGTCGGCGTCGACCGCCCGGGTGACCGAGCCCAGCGGGCTCACGGTCCGACTGGGGGCGAGCGCCGGGACCCCGTTGGAACGGGCGTTGGCCACGGGGCCGGCGTGGCCCAGCTGGGCGGCCACCGCCGCCCCGGTCTCGTGGACCGCCTCGGTGAGCCGACGGAGGCCGGGGACAGCGTGGTCGTCGACGCAGATGCAGTGGCGGTCGATGCGGCCCTCGGGCGAGACCGCGAGGTAGGCGACCGTCGTCATCCCGACCCCGCCCTCGGCCATCTTCTTGTGGAAGGCGATGAGGGCGTCGGTGACCTCGCCCCGGGGGGTGGCGCCCTCGAACGTGGCTGCCTTGATCACCCTGTTCCTGAGGGTGAGCGGTCCGAGGCGTGCCGGCTCGAAGACCGCCCGGCTCGCCCCCTGGTCGCCCACGGCTCCCACCTTGGCCGGGTGGCCCGGGCGCGGGCAAGGGCCGCCCTGGGGCAAGGGACCTTTGCCACTGGATCCGACCTGGGCGGCGGGCCAGCATGGTAGCGACGAGGAGGGCCATGAGCGAGGTCCGGACGGCGCCGCACAACGGGGCGAAGGCGACGGGGGCGGCCGAGACGCGAGCCGTCGCGGCGATGAGCGACAGCGATGCTCTGCTCTGGACCATCGATCGGGACCCGGTCCTGCGACCGACGATCAGCGCGGTCGTCCTGCTCGAGGGGGAGCCCGACTGGGACACCCTCCAGGCGAGGGTCGAGCAGTTGACGCGCGACGTGGGTCGTCTGCGCTCGCGTGTCGTCCTCGGCCCGCTGCCGATGCGCCGACCCCGCTGGGAGCCGGTCGAGCGGTTCGACCTTTCCTTCCACCTGCATCGGATGCGCTTGAGTGAGCCCGCCGATCTGCGCTCACTGCTCGATCTGGCCCAGCAGATGGGCTCGACCTCCTTCGACCCTGAGCTCCCGTTGTGGGAAGCGACGCTCGTCGAAGGCCTCGACGGCGGGCGATCGGGACTCGTCATCAAGCTGCATCACGCGATGATCGACGGCGTCGGCGGTCTGGCCGTGGCCGCCCAGCTCTTCGACCGTGAAGACGGGACCCCCCTCGTCGACGGCGGTCCGGCAGACGACGGGCTCGGGCGGCGAGGGCGCGGGCCGATCGGCCGGGCGATCCACCTCGGGCTCCTCCCGGCCCGGCTGGGCATCGCCACGGCCCGGGCCGCCTGCCATCCGCTCAGCACGTTCCGCCGGGTGCAGGCGACGGCGGTGGCGAGCGTCGAGCTTCTGGCCCCGGCGCCGCACCGGCTTTCACCGCTCATGCAGGGGGCGAGCTTCGTCCGCAACTTCGAGATCTTCGACCTGCCGTTCCGCCCGCTCTACGAGGCCGGTGCGGCAGCCGGGGGCACGCTCAACGACGCCTTCGTCGCCGGGATCCTCGGTGGCCTCGGCGAGTACCACCGTCGTCACGAGGCCGCGGCGCCGGGCTTGCGCCTCCTCATGCCCGTGAGCATCCGGCGGCCCGACGACCCCATCAGCACCAACCGCTTCGTCCCGGCTCGCTTCGTCGTGCCGGCCGACATCGCCGACCCGGGGCACCGGCTGCAGGCTGTGCACCGCATCGCTGGTGGCTGGAAGCACACGCCGGCGCTCGGGCTGACCGACGCGATGGCCAAGGTGCTCGGCCGACTCCCCGCGCCCGTGGCGGCTGGGGCCTTTTCGATGATGCTGAAAGGCTCGGACTTCGTGGCGACGAACGTGGCGGGGCCGCCGTTCGAGACCTGGCTCGCCGGGGCCCACGTGCAGGGCTTCTACGCCTTCTCGCCCCCCTCGGGCGCGGCGGTCAACGTGTCGCTCCTCACGTTGGCCGAGCGGGCCTGCTTCGGCGTGAACATCGACCCGGCGGCCGTGCCGGACAGCCAGGAGCTCGCCGGCTGCCTGCGGCGGGGCCTCGAGGAGGTGGCCGAGTTGGCCGGCAAGCCCCCGAGGCGGCCGGCTTCGGCCACGAGGCGCTGATGGGCGACGCCGGCGAGGCCCTACACCCCCTCGACGCCCTCTTCTTGCACTTGGAGGGGCCGAGGACCCCCATGCACATGGCCAGCATCGGCCTCTTCGAAAGGGCGCCGCTCGTCGACGAGACCGGTGCCCTCCGGCTCGAGGAGGTCCGCTCCCACGTGGCGGCGCGCCTCGAACTCGTGCCGAAGCTGCGGCGAAAGGTCCGTCAGGCGGCCATACCTGGGGCCCCGCCGGTCTGGGTGGACGACGAGTGGTTCGACATCACCGCGCACGTGCGGGCCATCGGCCTGCCGACCCCGGGCGGGGAAGAGGAGCTCCTCGAGACCTGCGCCAACCTCTTCGGCCAGCTGCTGGACCGGACCCGTCCCCTCTGGGAGATCTGGCTGATCGACGGTCTGGCCAGCGGGCAGGTCGTCGTCTACACGAAGCTGCACCACTCGGTGGCCGACGGGCTCGGTGGTGTGGAGCTGGTGACCGTCCTCCTCTCGACCGAACCGGGGCCGGCGGCCCGACCCACGACGGCCTGGCGTCCCTCGCCACCCCCGCCGCTCCTCGGCGAGGTGGGACTCGACCTCGGTCGGCTGAGCGCCATCGGTCGCCGTTGGACCGCCGCCGCCTGGCGCGGGCTGCGCCATCCGGTTTGGGCCGCCGAGGGCCTGGTGCAGCTCTGGCAGGGGCTGGCCGGACTGGCGTCGTTGCGAGTCCCCGCGCCGCGGCTCTCGCTCAACCGCAGGATCGGTTGGGACCGGCGCATGCTTGTCACCCGGCACTCGTTCGACGACCTCCACCGGGTGGGGCGGGCCCACGGGGCCACCGTCAACGACGTGTTGCTCGCCGGCGTCGCCGGCGGTATCGCCGCGCTCTTGGAAGCCCGGGGCGAGCTCGGCACGGGGAAGGAAGCCCAGGTGCTCGTGCCCGTCGGCCTCGCCCACAACGGCGAGGTCGGCAACCGGGTCTCGGCTCTCTTCGTCCGTCTGCCCGTGGGGAAAGACCCCGTCGCCGGACTCAGGGCCGCGTCGACCGGTGCCAACGTGGCCAAGGTGTTGCACGAGGACGTGGCGGCCGAGTTCGTGCTGGACCTGCTGGCGCCGTTGCCCCAATCGGTGCTCGCCGGCGCGGCGGGTGCCGCCCACCACCAGCTGTTCTTCAACGTCGTCGTGACGAACGTCCCCGGACCGCCGGTCCCGCTGTACGCGCTCGGGGCCAAGATGCTCGAGGCCTTCCCCTTCGTCCCGGTGGCCGGGAACCTCACGCTCGGGGTGGCTGCCCTCTCCTACGAGGGCCGCCTCAACCTCGGCATCCTCGCCGACCGCCGCACCTGTCCGGACGCCGACGTCTTCGCGCGGGGCGTCGAGGACACCTTGGACGAGCTCGTGCGGGGCCTCGACGCCGCGCCGCGCCGAGGCCGCCCGGGCCGCCCGGCGCCGGCCGACCGCCGCAGCCCGGGGACCGCCGTGCCCCGGGGCCACCGTCCGACCGGGCGGACGAAGCTGGGCTGATGGCCGACCACACGGTGAGCTTCAGCCCCTCGGGTTCCCCCGAGACGGTCCTCCCCGAGCCGGCACCCGACGTGGCGGCGGCGCTGGCCGCCGCCGAGGGCCGGCCCGAGGGCGAGCGGCTCGGGGCGCTGCGGTCGGTCGCCGCCCGGTGGCCCCGCTGCCTCGACGCCTGGGCCGGATTGGCCGAGCTGGCCCCCGAGCCGGTGGAGCGCTACGCCTACGCCCGGGTCGGCTACCACCGAGGCCTCGACCAGCTGCGGGCCGCGGGCTGGCGGGGCTCGGGTCACGTGCGCTGGGCTGCCCCTTCCAACCGGGGCTTCCTCCGCTCCCTGGCCGCCCTGCGGCGGGCCGCCGCCGAGCTGGGGGAGGTGGACGAGGAGGAGCGCTGCCGCCTCTTCTTGCGCCAGCTCGATCCGGCCTGGCCGCCCGCCGAGTTGGCGGAATAAAACAAGAAAACCCTTCCTTAAAGGTGGTAGGGTCGCCTGGTCGACCGACCGGGAGAACGACCGGAGCACCGAGGAGGTTGGGCGATGGGCGTCGCGGTGGTGACCGGAGCTTCGAGGGGTCTCGGGCGGGCGCTCGCCGAGGCCCTCGCCGACCGGGGATGGTCGGTGGTGATCGACGGGCGGGAGGCCAACGCGCTGGCGCAGGCGGCCGAGGGGCTGCGAACCCACGTCCAGCCCGGGGCCGAGCTCGTGGCCATCGGCGGCGACGTGGCCGACGCCGGCCACCGCCGGGCCCTGGCCGAGGCCGTGGAGCGGCTGGGGTCGTTGGACGTGCTCGTGAACAACGCCAGCGTGCTCGGCCCGTCCCCCCTCCCGCCGCTCGCCGAGTACCCGCTCGACACGCTGCGCGAGGTGTACGAGGTGAACACCGTCGCCCCGCTGGCCCTCGTCCAGGAGCTCCTGCCGATGCTGCGGCAGGCGGCGCACCCGGTGGTCCTGAACATCACCTCCGACGCCTCGGTCGAGGCCTACGAGGGCTGGGGCGGGTACGGGTCGTCGAAGGCCGCGCTCGACCACCTGAGCGCGGTGCTGGCCGCCGAGCAGCCGACCCTCACCGTCTACGCCGCCGACCCCGGCGACATGCGCACGGCCATGCACCAGGCGGCGTTCCCGGGCGAGGACATCTCGGACCGACCGCCGCCCGAGGACTCGGTGCCGGGGCTCTTGGACCTGGCCCTCGGGGGACGGCCGAGCGGCCGCTACCGGGTGGCCGACCTCGCGAGGGCGACCGCGGACGAAGCGGTCGGGGGAGGTGCGGTGGCATGACGACGCTCGTCGACGAGACGGCGCGGGCCCTCACCGACCTCCTCGACTTCGAGCTCCCACCCGAGCTCGAGGCGCAGGTTCCGCCCGAGGCGAGGGGCATCACCCGTGACGCCGTCCGGATGATGGTGGCCCACCGGGGCACGGGCGAGCTCGTGCACAGCACGTTCTCCGAGCTGCCGCGCTTCTTGGACGAGGGCGACCTCGTCGTCGTGAACACGTCGGGCACGCTCGCCGCCGAGGTCTCGGCCATCGACGGCTCGGGCCAGACCCTGGAGGTCCACCTCTCGACCCAGCTGCCGGCGGGGCTCTGGACGGTGGAGCTGCGACGCGACGGTGAGCCCCACTTCGGCGGACGGGCCGGTGAGGAGCTCTCGCTCGACGGCGGCGGCCGGGCCGTGTTGCTGTCGGCCTACGCCCTCCACCCGAAGGGCGTCCGGCTGTGGGTGGCCACGCTCTCGACACCGGCCCCGCTCCTCACCTATCTCGCCGTGCACGGCCGGCCGATCCGTTACGGCTACGTGCGGGGCAGCTGGCCCATCACCGCCTACCAGAACGTCTACGTGACCGAGCCCGGCTCGGCCGAGATGCCGAGCGCCGGGCGGCCCTTCACCCCTGAGGTCATCACCCGGCTCGCGGCCCGCGGGGTCGGCATCACGCCGGTCGTCCTCCACACCGGCGTGGCCTCGCTCGAGGCGTCCGAGCCCCCCTATCCCGAGTACTACCGGGTCCCCCCGTCGACCGCGGCGCGCGTCAACGACGCCCGGCGCGACGGGGGCAAGGTCATCGCCGTCGGGACGACGGTCGTGCGGGCCCTGGAGACGGTCGTCGACAGTCACGGCCGTGTCCACCCGAACGGCGGTTGGACCGAGACGGTCGTCACGCCTGAGCGCAAGGTGCGGTCGATCGACGGCATGCTGACCGGTTGGCACGAACCCGAGGCCTCGCACCTGGCCATGCTCGAAGCCGTGGCCGGGCGCGAGCTGGTCGAGCGCTCGTACGCCGCGGCGGTCGAGGAGCGCTACCTCTGGCACGAGTTCGGCGACGTCCACCTGGTGCTGCCGTGACCACGACCGTCTCCGGCGCCGTCCCCGAGCCGCCGCTCGCCGCGATGCCCACGACCCGCCGGGCCATCCTCGTGGCCCTGAAGCGCGGCGGGCCCCTGCGGGCCCAGGACCTGGCCGGCCAGCTCGGGCTCACGCCGGCCGCCGTGCGCCAGCAGCTGGCCCGGCTGGCCGAGGACGGTCTCGTGGCCCACCGGGCCGACGCCGACGGACGGGGGCGGCCGGCCCACCGCTACGAGCTCAGCGCCTCGGCCGAGGCCCTCTTCCCGAAGCGCTACGGCGACCTCACGACCGAGCTCCTCGGCTACCTCGGCGGGCCCGACAGCGCCGAGGTGACGAGCCTCTTCGAAGCCCGCCGTCGGCGTCGTCTGGCCGAGGCCACCGCCCGCCTGGCCGGCCGGTCGCTCGAGGAGCAGGTCGACGAGCTCACGGGGATCCTCGACGAGGACGGCTACCTGGCCGACGTCGAGCGCCTGGCCGACGGCGGCTGGCGCATCACCGAGCACAACTGCGCCATCCTCTCGGTGGCCGCCGGCTTCGGGCAGGCCTGCTCGAGCGAGCTCTCGTTCATCCGCGAGGCGCTGCCCGGCGCCGAGGTGACCCGGGTCGCCCACCTCATGGACGGGGCCCACGTGTGCGCCTACGAGGTGCGCCCGTCGACCTCGGGCGGACCGCCCGGCGAACCGGCCTGAGCGCCTCGGCGTCGCTCAGCTGACGCCGAGGCGTTGGTTGTACTGCCCGATGATCTGGTTGACCTGTTGGCTCGCGGTGTTGAGCGCGGCCTTGGGTGAGACGCCCGAGGTGTACATCGACTCCTCGGCGTTCAAGATGGCCGTGTTGACGTCGGCGTAGGGGCCGATCACCGCGCCGGCCGTGGCGTAGCTGTTCACCCCGGTGTTGAGCTGGGTGTAGGCCACCTTGTAGCCGGGGTTGGTGGCCCACAGCTGCTGGACGAGCGGCGTCAGCGTCGAGGACCGGCGGATGGGGATGTAGCCGGTGCCGGCGGCCCACTTGGCCTGGTTCGTGGTGTTGTCCAGCCACGTGGCGAAGACCCAGGCCGCGGCCTGTTGGGCCGGCGGCACCTTGTTGGAGATCCAGATGCCCGAGCCGCCCGGCTCGATGCCGCCGGGGAGGCTGGCCGAGAGGACCGGGAAGGCGCTCACGCCGATCTTCACGTTGGGGTAGCTGCCCGAGGCCAGCACCTGGGTGATCGTGCCGAGGTCGGCTGAGGTGTCGATCGTCATCGCGTACTTGCCCGAGCCGATGCCGAGCAGGTTGTCGAAGGCGTCGGGGCCGGTCGCCGGGTTGGTGGTGGCGTCGCCGCTCGTCACGAGCTGCTTCAGCTCGGTCCAGATCTGCAGGCCCCGGGGCGTGTTGAAGGCGGCTTTCGTGGCCCGGCCGGTGCGGCCGTTGTTGTTGTTCACGAACAGGTTGTTGGCGGTGGCCAGCCACGTGGCCAGGTGCCACGGGTCGAGGACGAGGCCCATCCCGCTGCCCGCCTGCTTCAGGATCCTGGCGTCGGCCAGGAGCTGGGGCAGGGTGGCCGGCGGGGCGTTCGGGTTGAGGCCGGCCTTCTGGAAGGCGAGCTTGTTGTAGTAGAAGACCGGGTTCGACACGGCGAAGGGCAGGCCCTGCTGGATGCCGTTCGTCTTCCAGTAGGCGAGGACCCGGGGGATGAAGTCGGCCGTCGGGTAGTGGGTGGCGCTCATGCAGGCCTGCATCGGGAGGAACGACCGGGTGTCGACGGCCTCCTGGGTGCGGACGTCCTCCAGCATGGCGAGCGCCGGGAGCTGGCCGGTCGAGAGACCGGCCTCGTACTTGTTCCAGGTGTCGTCGTAGCTCGACTGTTGGACGAGGACCACCTTCACCTTCTTCTGGGCGGCGTTGAAGGCGTTCGTGATGTTCTGGAGGGTGGTCAGGTTGGCCCGGACCGCCGAGTTCCAGAACGTGATCGTGACCGGCCCCTTGCTCTTGGCCAGGGTGCCGAGTGGGCACGAGGGCACGCTGGCCGCCCCGACCGGACCGGCGCCGGCGACGGTGCTGGCGCCGACGGCCGAGAGCGTGGCGAGGGGGACGAGGACGGCGGTCAGCACCCGGAGGACCGGCCGCCGCCGCCGGGGGTCCGCGACGGTGTGCATAGCCTCCATACCTACCACTTCGAAAGCTTGACGGGACCGCGACGGTTTGATGACGGCCGGCCCCACGCTCAGCGCACCGCGCCGGCAGTGAGGCTCCGGACCAGCTGCTTCTGGAAGATGAGCAAGAGGATGATGAGGGGGACGAAGGCGATCACCGCCCCGGCGAGGGCCACCGGGATCTGGTCGGCCTGGGTGCCGTAGAGCTGCTTCAGCCCGAGCTGGACCGTGTAGATGGGGCTGTTGCCCCCGGTGGCCACGAGCGGCCAGAGGTACTGGTTCCAGGCCGAGACGAAGGCGAAGACGGCGAGCGCGGCGATCGAGGGCCGGGCGAGCGGCACGGCCACCCGGAGCATGAAACGCCAGTGGCCGTAGCCGTCGAGCTGGGCCGCCTCCTGGAGGTCCTTCGGGATGCCGAGGAAGGCCTGGCGGAGGAGGAACGTGCCGAAGCCGGTGGCGAGGAACGGGACGGCCAGCCCCTGGAGCGTGTTGAACCAGCCGAGCGAGATCACCGTCGACAGGTTGGTGATGAACGTGACCTCGAAGGGGATCATGAGGGTGATGAGGAAGACGACGAAGAGCGCGTTGCGGAAGGGGAACCGTAGGAAGGCGAAGGCGTAGCCGGCGAGGACCGACGTGACGATCTGGCCGGCCACGATCATGGCCGTCACCGCGATCGAGTTGACCATGTAGGAGCTCATGTGGCCGGCGTCCCAGGCCACCCGGTAGTCGTGGAACTGGGGGTGGAGCGGGATGAGGGGCGGCGGCCGCTGGGCCAGCTGACTCGGCTCCAAGAGTGAGTTGACGATGGTGATGTAGAGCGGGAAGAGCACGATGATCGCCCCGACGGTCAGCACGAGGTAGCTCCCGACGAGGCGCCAGCGCCGCCGCCGCTTGGCCTGGATGGCCGCCGCGGCCGCGGCGGCGACCGACGTGTCGTTCAACCCGGTCACCGGGAGGGCGAGGGCCTCAGCGGGCATAGTGCACCCGCCGTTCGAGGAACCGCAGCTGGAGCAGCGTCAGCGCCAGCATGATCAGGAAGAGGGCGATGGCCATGACCGCGGCCGCGCCGGTGTTGTTCTCGTTCTGCAGCTGCTGGACGATGTTGTAGATGAGGACGTTCGTGTGCAGGTGGGCGGCCTGGCCGGTGGCGATCAGGATGTCGATCTGCCCGAAGGTCTGGAAGGCGTAGATCGTCCCGACGACGAGGGCGAAGAAGATGGTGGGGGAGAGGAGCGGCACCGTCACCCGCCAGAAGCGGGTCCACGCCGAGGCGCCGTCGATGCGGGCGGCCTCCAGGATCTCGTCGGGCACCGACGAGAGGCCGGCCGACATGATGATGAACGACAGCCCGATGTACTGCCACACCGACATGAGGGCCACCGACGGGAGGGCCCAGAAGGTGTTCTCGAGCAGCGGCGGCGTGGGGTTGATGCCGAGCCAGGGCAGGAAGCCGACGACGGGGTTCATGAGCGTCCCGAAGACGAGGGCGGCGACGGCCACCGAGCTCACGACGGTGGACGAGAAGCACATCCGGTAGACGCCGACGCCTTGCAGCTTGCGGTGGGCGGCCACCGCGAGGGCCAGGCCGACGAGCAGGCTCGCCGGCACGACGAGGATCACGAACACGAACGACGTGAGCAGGCTCTGGAGGAAGCTGGTCGAGCTGAGGACCTGGCCGACCTGGGAGAGGCCGACGTAGTGGCTGGGGAGGCCGGGGACTGGTGGCGCCTGGTAGAGGGCCAGCTTGAAGTTCTTGAAGAAGGGATAGAACGTGAAGGCGGCGAAGATCACGAGAGCCGGCAGGAGGAGGAGGTAGCCGAGGCCAGCCTCCTTCAGACGCCGGCGCCGTCGGTTGCGCCGGACGTCGACATGGGCATCGACCGCTTCGACGACGCTCACGCCGCCACCTCGAGGCGTCGGCCGTCCTCGGCGGCGAAGAGGTTGACTGCCTCGGGCGTCGCCGCCACCCGGACCTCTTCGCCGAGGCCCGGGTGCCGGCCTTCGGTGCCCTGGCGGACCACCACCCGGGTCCCGTCGTCGAGATGGCAGATGACGTGGGCCTCCGCGCCCAGCAGCTCGACGATGGTCACCTTGGCCCGCAGCGACCCCTGCGGGTCGAGACGCAGGTGCTCAGGGCGCACGCCGGCGGTCACGGCCGGGCTGCTCTCGACGAGGGGTCTCGAGGTGCCCGGGAGCGGGAGCGTCCCGCCCGAGACCCGGGCCTCGGGCTGACCGTCGGCTCCCTTGACCAGCGTGCCAGGCATGAGGTTCATCCCGGGACTGCCGAGGAAGCCGGCCACGAAGGTGTTGGCCGGGCGGTCGTAGAGCTCCTGGGGCGCGGCCACCTGCTGGAGCTGCCCGCCGCTCATGACGGCGATGCGGTGCCCCATCGTCATGGCCTCCACCTGGTCGTGGGTGACGTACAGGGTGGTCGTGCCGAGGCGCTGCTGCAGGGCCACGATGTCGGCCCGCGTCTGGACACGCAGCGCCGCGTCGAGGTTCGAGAGCGGCTCGTCCATCAAGAAGACCTGGGGGTCGCGCACGATGGCCCGGGCCAGGGCCACCCGCTGGCGCTGGCCGCCCGACAGCTGGGCCGGCTTCCTCGAGAGGAGCGTGTCGAGGCCGAGGGTCGCGGCCACCTCGTGCACCTTCCGGTCGCGCTCGTCGCGCTCGATCCCCCGCTGGCGGAGCGGGAAGTCGATGTTCTTGGCCACGGTCAGATGGGGGTAGAGGGCGTAGGTCTGGAAGACCATGGCCACGTCCCGTTCCTTCGGGTCGATGTCGTTCACGATGCGGTCGCCGATGACGAGCTGCCCCTCGGACGGTTCCTCGAGGCCGGCCACCATCCGCAGCGCGGTGGTCTTGCCGCAGCCGGACGGGCCGAGCAGCACGAGGAGCTCGCCGTCGTCCACGCCGAGCTCGAGGTGGTCGACGGCGACGACGTCACCGAAGCGCTTGGACACCCCTTGGAAGGCGACCCGGGCCACGGCTCAGCCGGGCAGCTGCCGACGGAGCCCGTCGGCCACGGCGTCGGCGTCGGGGCTCGTCACGACGAGCCGGGCCCATTCGCTGCCTTCGAGCTCCACGACGACGGCCGGTTCGTGTCCGTGGATCACGACGAAGTCGCGACCGAAGTCGCCGCGGAGCGTGCCGACGAGGATCCGTCCGGGCCAGCCGGTGCCCGGCGCCCGCAGCCCCCGCACCTCGGTCCACGGATCGGGCGCCACCCGCACGGTCGAGACCGCGGTCACCGGCACCGCCACCTGGCCGTGGACGGCTTCGAGCTTCTCGAGCTCCGACAGGCGGACCGCCAGCTCGCCGCCGGCCACTTCGAGCCTCGCCACGAGCGTCACGGTACTCGGGAGGCCGTGTCGCCGGGCTGACCCGAAGGTCGAGACCCGCCGGTCCTCCGGGCCGCCGGTAGCTTGGGGCGCGGAGGTGTGATGGGCCGGATCGTGGTCGGGGTGGACGGGTCACCGTGCTCGAGCGAGGCCCTCCGCTGGGCGCTCGCCGAGGCCGTGCTGCGCCGCTGCCCCCTCGAGGTGCTCGCCTCCTTCCATCTCTCGTCCTCCTGGCTGGGCATGGGCGAGGCCATGGGGGCCGGCGTGAGCACGACGCTCACCGAGAGCGAGCTCGCCACGTTCACCCGGGACTCCCTGACCGCGGTCATCGACGAGGTGGCCGGGCCCGACCCCGGGGTGGAGATCGTCCTCCACACGGTGCCGGGCCGACCGGCCGACGTGCTCGTCGAGGCGTCCAAGGGCGCCGCCCTCCTCGTCATCGGCTCCCGGGGCCATGGCGAGCTGGCGAGCGCCCTCCTCGGGTCGACCGGCCTCCACTGCGTCCACCACGCCCACTGCCCGGTCGTGGTGGTGCGGGGCGCGGCCGACCCCGACGCCGACGGCCCGACCGAGACCGCCTGAGCCACGGTGAGCTGGCCACCGGGGCGCCGTGGCACGTGGGTCATCGACCTCGACGGGGTGGTCTGGCTCTCCGGACAGGCCATCGAGGGTGTGCCCGAGGCGCTCGCCCGTCTCCGCGGGGCCGGGTGCCGCCCGCTCTTCGTCACGAACAACGCCGGTCTCACCGTGGCCGAGATCCTCGAACGTCTCGCCCACATCGGGGTCGAGGCCCGGTCCGAGGACCTCGTCACGTCGGCGGAGGCCGCGGCGACGCTCCTCGAGCCGGGCGGCACCGTCCTGCCCGTGGCGCAGGGCGGGGCGCTCGAGGCCCTGACCGGGCGGGGCCTCACCCTCGTCGACGAGGCTCCGGCGGGCGCGGTCGTCGTCGGCTACACCCGGCAGTTCGACTACGACCGTCTGGCCCGGGCGGCCACGGCCGTGCGCGGCGGGGCCCGACTGATCGGCACGAACGAGGACGCCACCTACCCCACGCCCGAGGGGCTGCTGCCCGGGGCCGGCTCGCTGCTGATCGCGGTGGCCACGGCCTCGGGGGCCGAGCCGGAGGTGGCGGGGAAGCCCTACCCGCCGATGGTGGCCCTCGTGGGCGAGCGGGCGGACGACGTCGTGGTGGTGGTGGGGGACCGGCCCTCGACCGACGGGCTCTTCGCCCGCCGCCTGGGCGTGCCGTACGCGCTCGTGCTCTCGGGGGTGACGAAGCCAAGCGACCCCCCGCCCGACCCGGTGCCTGACATCACCGCTCCTGACCTCGCCCACCTCGTCGCCGACTACCTCGGCGGTTGAGCTGGCGCGACAGGGTGTTGTTGGTCGACATCGGGTCCATTACCGTGGACGCGTGACGACCAACGACGGCTACCGCAGATATGTCGAGGCGGGCGCCGCCCTGGGAAGGATCACCCGTGAGCGGGCCGAGGAACTGGTGCGTGAGGTTATGAATTCGGGCGAGAGCCAGCGGGCACAGGAGATCATCGACGACCTCGTGGAGTGGAGCCGTCGGCTGGCCGACATGGTGAAGACCGAGGTCCACGACCAGCTCGAGGCGATGGGGGTGCACTCGCTCGACGAACTGGCCCAGGAGGTGGCCGACGTCCTGCGACGCTCGGCCGCCGCCGGCCGGGCGGCCACCTCGAGCGCGGCGACCAGCGTGACCGACGCCGCTTCGACGACCGTCGGGCGGGTGGGGCAGTCGACGACCCGGGCCACCGGGGCGGCCCGCACGGCGGCCAAGAAGGCGGCGAAGAAGGTGAGCCGCGGCGGGCCGGCCAAGAAGACTGGGGCCAAGAAGGCGGCCAAGAGGAAGGCACCGGCGAAGGCCCCCGCCAAGAGGGCCCCCGCCAAGAAGGCCACCGCCAAGAAGGCCGCCAAGAGGAAGGCACCTGCGAAGAAGGCGCCGGCCAAGAAGGCCGCCAAGAGGGCCCCCGCCAAGCGGACCACGGGCCGCTGAGCGAAGGGGCCCGGCACCGGCTCGACCAGGAACTGGTCCGGCGGGGTCTCGTCGAGAACCGCCAACAGGCCCACGAGGCGGTGGCCGCCGGCCGCGTGCTCGTCGGCGGGGCGGTGGCCGACAAGCCCTCTCGCCTCGTGGCGACCGGTCAGCCCGTCGTCGTCGAGGGCCCCCGTGCCCGCTTCGTCAGTCGGGGGGGCGAGAAGCTCGACGCGGCCCTGGACCACTTCGCGCTGGACGTTGCCGGGTACCGGGCCCTCGACGCCGGGGCATCGACCGGCGGATTCACCGACTGCCTGCTGCAGCGTGGCGCGGCGCACGTCGTGGCCCTCGACGTGGGTCACGGTCAGCTCCATCCGAAGCTGCGCGTCGACCCGCGAGTGACGGTGGTCGAGGGGTTGAACGTGCGGACCCTGGAACTCGCCCAGGTGACGCCCGAGGGGGAGGCGGCGAGGCCGTTCGACGTGGTGACCGCCGACCTCTCCTTCATCTCGCTCACCGCGGTGGTACCGGCCCTCGTCACGGTGGCGCGTCGGGCGGGCCACCTCGTTCTGCTCGTGAAGCCGCAGTTCGAGGTGGGACGGGCCGAGGCCTCGCGGGGTCGGGGCGTCGTCCGCGACCCCGAGCTCTGGCGAGGGGCGCTCGTGACGGTCGCCTCCGCACTGGCGTCGGCTGGAGCCGGCATCATGGGTGCGATGGCCTCACCCCTGACCGGACCGGCCGGCAACGCCGAGTTCTTTCTCCATGCTCGGCCCGGCTGGTCCCCCGACGAACGGGCCGCGGCCGCGGCGATCGACGCCGCGGTGGGCGAGGTCCGTACCCGGCGGGAGGGCTGAGCCGTGTCGACCGTGGCGCTGCTCGTCCGCAGCGATCTCGAAGAGGCGAGTGGCCTCGCCACGTCGACCGCCACCTGGCTCCGCCAGGCCGGCCACGAGGCCCGCCTCGTCCGGATCGATCCCCACGACCGGGCCCGCGAGGACGGCATCGAGCTCGCGCTCCGCGATCTCGACCTGACCGGTGCCGATCTCGCCGTGAGCCTCGGGGGCGACGGGACCTTCTTGAAGGTGGTGCCACGTACCAGCGCGGCCGGGGTCCCGATCCTCGGCGTCAACTTCGGCCGGCTCGGCTACCTCCTCGAGGTCGAACCCGAGAGCCTGAAGCGGGCGCTCGAACTGGCCCTCGCCGGCCGGCTGGACGTGGAGGAGCGGGCGGCCCTCGAGGTGCGGGTCCCGGGGGATCTGGCCCCGCCGCGCGATCCCGAGCGGGCCGCCCCGACGACCACCGACCGGTGCTGGATGGCCCTCAACGAGATGGTGGCCGAGAAGACGGTGCCCGGGCACACGGTCCGGCTGTCGACCTATATCGACGGCGAGCTGTTCCTCAACTACTCGGCCGACGGTGTGCTCGTGGCCACGCCGACCGGCTCGACGGCCTACAACCTCTCGGCCGGCGGACCGGCGCTGTCGCCGCGGTTGCGGGCCATGATCGTGACCCCGGTGGCCCCCCACCTCTCGATCGACCGCAGCCTCGTGCTCGACGCGGCGCAGGTCGTGACGGTCCATGTGCGGGAGAGCCGACCGGCCGTCCTCGTCATCGACGGGAGGGAGGTCGGGCGCCTCGAGCCCGGGGCCGAGATCACCTGTCGGGTGGCCCCCGAGCCGGTGCGCCTGGTGAGCTTCGGCGAGCGCGGCTTCGCCGGCTTGCTCCGGGCGGCCCTCGCCATCGACCGGGACGGCTGACCGGTCGGTGCTCACGGACCTCCATGTCCGCGACCTCGGGGTGATCGAGGACCTCACGCTGCACTTCGAGCCGGGCATGTCGGCACTGACCGGCGAGACCGGGGCGGGCAAGACCCTCCTCGTCGAGGCGCTCCAGCTCGTGCTCGGCGGTCGGGCCGGACCGGCGGTGGTGCGGGCCGGCGCGCCGGAGGCGTTGGTCGAGGCCCGGTTCCTCCTCCCGCCCGAGGGCGACGACGAGGAGCGTGAGGTCATCCTCGCTCGCTCCGTGCCGGCGAGCGGGCGTTCCCGGGCCTGGCTCGACGGGCGCATGGTCCCGGTGAGCGCCCTCGTCGAGGCGGGCGCCGAGCTCGTCGACATCCACGGCCAGCACGACCAACAGTCGCTCGTCGCCGCGGCGGCCCAACGGCGGGCCCTCGACGCCTACGCCGGGAGCGACCTCGCGCCGAGGGCCGAGGCCCGACGGCTCGTGCAGGAGGTCGATGCGGCCTTGGCCGCGTTGGGCGGCGACGCCGCCGAGCGGGCCCGCGAGGTGGACGTGCTCGGGCACCAGCTGGCCGAGATCGGGGCGGCCGGTCTCGGCGCCGACGACGAGGAGGCGGCGCTCGCCGACGAGGAGGAGCGACTGGCCGACCTCTCGACGCTCCGCCAGGCGGCGGCCCGGGCCCTCGAGGCGTTGGAGGGCGGGGCCGGCGACGACGGGGGCACGCTCGGCGGTCTCGGCGCGGCCGTCGCCTCGCTCGGTGGCCGCGTCCCCTTCGCCGACTGGGAGGCGCGCCTGCGGGCGGTGACGGCGGAGGTGTCCGACGTGGCGAGCGACCTCCGCCAGGTCGTCGACACCTGGGAGGACGATCCCGAGGGCCTGGCCGCCGTGCAGGCCCGCCGCCGGCTGCTCGCCGACCTCCGCCGCAAGTACGGCGCCACCCTGGGCGAGGTGCGGGCCTTCGCCGAGCGGGCCCGTGAGCGCCTCGCGCTTCTCGAGGCGGCCGAGTCGCGGGCCACGGTGCTCGAGGCCGAGCGCAAGGAGGCCACGTTGGCCCTCGCCCGGGCCGAGGAGGCGCTCGGCGAGGCCCGCCGGACCGCCGCACCTCGGCTGGCCGAGGCGGCCGAGGTGCGGCTCCGGGCGCTGGCCATGCCCGCCGCGCACCTCGCGGTCGAGGTCGACGACGGGGCGGGGGACGACATCACCTTCCTGCTCGGCGCCAACCCCGGCGAGCCGCTCGCCCCGCTGGCCAAGGTGGCCTCGGGTGGCGAGCTGGCCCGGGCGATGCTGGCCCTCCGGCTCGTGGCCATGGGCGGGCCGGCCACGATGGTGTTCGACGAGGTCGACGCCGGGGTGGGTGGCGAGGCGGCCCTCGCCTTGGCCCGGGCCCTCCTCGAGGTGGCCGAGGACCATCAGGTGCTCGTCGTCACCCACCTGGCCCAGGTGGCCGCGCTCGCCGACCACCAGATCGGCGTGACGAAGTCACTCGTCGGGGGTCGGACGGTGACCGAGGCGCGAGCGCTCGCACCGGACGGGCGGGTGGTCGAGGTCTCCCGGATGCTGTCCGGCCACCCCGACAGCAAGACGGCGCGGGCGCACGCCGAGGAGCTCCTCGCCCTCCGCGACCCGAGCCGCGTGGGCGCGCCGTCCACCACCAAGGCGCGACGGGTCGACTAGCGTAGAAGGGTGCGCCAGCAAGATCACGGGGTCATCGCGCCCGGTGACACCCGCTCGGGGCGGCGGTGACCAAGTTCGTCTTCGTCACCGGCGGCGTCTCCAGCTCGCTCGGCAAGGGCCTGACCGCTTCCTCCCTCGGTCGGCTGCTCAAGGCCCGGGGCCTCCGGGTCACGATGTGCAAGCTCGATCCCTACATCAACGTCGACCCCGGCACGTTGAACCCCGGCGAGCACGGCGAGGTCTTCGTGACCGAGGACGGGGGTGAGACCGACCTCGACCTCGGCCACTACGAGCGCTTCATCGACGTCAACTTGATGCAGAAGTCGAACACGACGACCGGTTCGATCTACTCGTGGGTGATCGCCAAGGAGCGGAGGGGCGAGTACCTGGGCAAGACGGTCCAGGTCATTCCCCACGTCACCGACGAGATCAAGGAGCGCATCCGGCGCCTGGCCGACGAGGACGTCGACGTTGTTATCGTCGAGATCGGCGGCACCGTGGGCGACATCGAGATCGTGCCGTTCATCGAGGCCATCCGGCAGTTCCGCCGGGACGTCGGACGTGACTCGGTCTGCTACGTGCACCTCACCTTGGTGCCCTTCCTCGCCCCCTCGAAGGAGCAGAAGACCAAGCCCACCCAGCACTCGGTGACCGAGCTGCGGAGCCGCGGTATCCAGCCCGACGTGATCGTGTGCCGCAGCGACCACGAGATCTCGGAGGGCCTGAAGCGCAAGATCTCCCTCCTCTGCGACGTCCCGATGGAGGCGGTCGTCTCGGCCGTCGACGCCGAGAGCATCTACGAGATACCGCTCGTGCTCCGCAACGAGGGCCTCGACGACGTGGTCTGCCAGATCCTCGGGCTCGGCGACGCGAACGACAAGGTCGACCTGGCCGAGTGGGAGCAGCTCGTCGAGCGCATCAAGTCGCCCGAGCGCACCGTGCGCATCGGCATCATCGGCAAGTACGTGAACCTGCCTGACGCCTACCTGTCGGTGGTCGAAGCCCTCCGCCACGCCGGCTTCGACCACCGCTCCGAGGTCGTCCTCGAGTGGATCGACGCCGAGACCGTGCCCGACCGCTTGGCCACCGACCGCCTCCGCGAGCTCGATGGCATGGTGATCCCCGGCGGCTTCGGCGAGCGGGGCATCGAAGGGATGGTCGTCGCCGCCACCTACGCCCGGGAGCACGACATCCCCTGTCTCGGCCTGTGCCTCGGCCTCCATGTGATGACCATCGACGCGGCGAGGAACCTGGCCGGTCTGGAGGGCGCCAACTCCGCCGAGTTCGACAAGCTGAGCCCGCACCCCGTGATCGACCTCATGGACGAGCAGCGCGCCGTGGTGGACATGGGCGGCACGATGCGGCTCGGGGCCTACCCGGCCCTCCTCACGCCGGGGTCCCTCGTGGCCCGGGTCTACGGCACCGAGGTGGTCTCGGAGCGTCACCGGCACCGCTTCGAGTTCAACCCGCGGTACCGCACCCGCCTCGAGGAGGCCGGCCTGGCCTGCACGGGGAACTCACCGGACGGCCGCCTCGTCGAGTTCATCGAGCTGCCCGGCCACCCGTACTGGGTGGGCACCCAGGGGCACCCCGAGTTCAAGAGCCGACCCGACCGGCCCCACCCGCTCTTCCAGGGGCTGCTCACCGCGGCCCTGGAGCGGGCCGAGGGCCGCGAGCCGCGGCTCCTCGATCTCGACGCCGTCCTCTGAGCGCCCGTGGCGGCTGACGAGGCCCGGGACGACCCGGCCGGCGACTTCGAGGTGACGGGGGAGACCGAGGTCTACGCCGGCTACCTCGTCTCGGTGGCCCAGGTCCAGGTGCTCGACCCCGACGGCCGGCCGTTCGAGCGCGACATCGTCCACCACCCGGGGGCCGTGGCCTTCCTGCCGGTGCACGACGACGGCACCGTGACGCTCGTCCGCCAGTTCCGCACGGCCTTCGCCACGACCGTGCTCGAGGCCCCGGCCGGGACTCGTGACGTCGACGGCGAGTCGGCGGAGGCCACGGCCCGGCGGGAGCTCGTCGAAGAAGCTGGCCTCGAGGCCGACGGCATGGAGCTCCTCGTCGAGGCCTACAACTCGCCCGGGTACTGCGACCAGGTCACGTCGGTGTTCCTCGCCACGGGCCTCCGTCCCGTCCCGACCGACCGCGGCGCGGTCGAGGAGCGCTGGATGACGACGGAGCGGGTGGCGCTCGACGACGTGAGCGAGCTCGTGGCCAACGGGACGCTGCACGACTCGCTCACGATCCTCGGCATCGGGTTGGCCAGGGCGGCGCTCGCCCGGCGCGGCGGTGCCCGGTGAGCGACACCGAGCTGGCGCCGCCGCTCTCGGTCGGCGCCGAGGAGTACCTGTCGTGGCTCGCCGTCGAGAAGGGTCGCTCGCCGCTCACCGTGGCCGCCTACCGGCGGGACCTCATGGCCTACGAGGCGGCGCTCGCCCGGGGCGGCCGCACGCCCCTCACCGCCCGGCCGTCCGACGTGGAGGAGCACCTGGCCGAGCTGCGGGTCGGCCACCAGGCGTCGTCGGTGGCCCGGGCCCTCTCGGTCGCCCGGGGTCTCCATCGTTTCTTGGTGGAGGAGGGCCTGGCCCTCACCGACCCGACGGCCGACCTCGACGGCGGACGGCTGCCGGCCCGGCTCCCGAAGGCCTTGGACGAAGAGGAGGTGGCCCGCCTGCTCGACGCGGTCGAAGGTGACGACCCGGCAGCCCGGCGGGACCGGGCGCTCCTCGAGCTGCTCTACGGGACCGGGGCCCGCATCTCAGAAGTGGTCGGGCTGGACCTCGCCGACCTGGCGGCGGCCGACGGCCTCGTGCGCCTCTACGGCAAGGGGGGCAAGGAGCGACTCGCCCCCGTGGGCCGGGCGGCCGCCGCGGCGCTCGCCGCCTGGCTCGGGCCGCTCGGTCGGGACCGGTTCGTGCCCCGCCGCTGGCGACGGCGGGGCGACGCCGAGGCCCTCTTCTTGAACGCCCGGGGCGGCCGGCTCACCCGCCAGGGCGCCTCGTTCGTCCTGCGGCGCCACGCGGCGGTGGTGGGGCTCTCGGCGCGCGTCAGCCCGCATGTGCTCCGGCACTCCTGCGCCACCCACATGCTGGCCAACGGCGCCGACATCCGGGTGGTCCAAGAGCTCCTCGGGCACGTCTCGATCGCCACGACCCAGCTCTACACGAAGGTCTCCCCCGAGCACCTGCGGGCGGCCTACGAGGCGGCCCACCCGAGGGCCGGCGCCGTTCCGGCCCGGCGCCGGGCCTGAAAAGGTCCTTGGCCCCTGCCGCGGCCGGGCGGTTGAGGTTCTAGGCTGGACGCCATGGCGAATGAGGCCCCCACGTCCGACGCCACCGAGGTCGACTTCCGCGAGCTCCTGGAACAGGAGCGCAGCGAGCTCCAGCGCCAGCTCGCCGAGCTGGGGCACGGCGACGCGGGCCGGCTGATCTACGACTCCAACTTCGCCGACTCGAGCCAGGTCACGGCGGAGCGGGGCGAGGTCGACGTCCTGGCGGGCGAGCTCCGGGACACGCTGAACGAGGTCGAGGCGGCGATCCTGCGGCTCGACGCCGGCACCTACGGGCGCTGCGAGCGGTGCGGCAAGGAGATCAACCCGGCCCGGCTCGAGGCCAAGCCGGCCGCCCGACGCTGCATCGACTGCGCCTCGCGTCCCTGACCGGGTGAGCGACGCCGCCTGGCCGCCCCCGGGGCGGCCCGAGGGCACCCAGCCACCGCCGTCCGCCGGCGCGCCCGAGGAGCCACCGGACGGCGGAGCGCCCCGTCAGCAGCCGTGGTGGCTGTCGTGGCGGGCCCTCGTCTGGGCGGCCGTGGCCGTCGTCCTCGGCGTCCTCGTCGCCACCGCGCACAAGATCTCGACCGACGAGGTCATCGCCTTCTGCGTGCTCATCCCCTCGGTCATCCTCCACGAGATCTCGCACGGTTGGGTGGCCCTCCTTTTCGGCGACGACACGGCCAAGCGGGCCGGCCGCCTCACGCTCAACCCGGCCAGCCACATCGACCTGTTCGGCACGATCATCCTGCCGGCCCTGCTCGTCTTCTCGGGCTACGGGTTCATCGGCTACGCCAAGCCGGTCCCGGTCAACCTCGGTCGGCTGCGCAGCCCGCGGAACCAGGGGGTGCTCGTCTCGTTGGCCGGGCCGCTCACGAACCTCGCCCTCATGGGCCTGGCCGCCGTCCTGTTCACGTCGCTCCACGCGGCCAACTACCAGTTCGGCGTGCCGATCTGGGTGCGCGTCCTCTACTACCTCGGCCTCGTCAACCTCTGGCTGGCCGTCTTCAACCTGCTCCCGATCCCGCCGCTCGACGGCTCGGTGCTCGTGGAGCGGGCGCTCCCGGCCGCCTGGTGGCCCGGCTACCTGCGGCTGCGCCGCTTCAGCATGCCGGTCTTCATCGTGGCCTTTCTCCTCGCCGAGAGCATCCACGTCGGCGGGGTGTCACTGATCGGCCACCTCTACAACGAGATCGAGCGTCTCTGGCTCGACATCTTGGGGCTCAACGGCTGAACAGCCCCATGGCGTGCGCCGCCCGGGCGTAGGTGCGCGCCGCCACCTCGTGGGCCGCCTCGCTCCCGGCTACGAGCACCTCGCGGACCGCCCCCTTGTCCCGGGCGAGGTCGTGGTAGCGCTCCTGGACCGGCCGGAGGAGCTCGACCAGAGCCTCGGCCGTGGCGTCCTTCAGCTCGCCGTAGCGGGTGAAGTCGGCCGCCACGTCCTCGGGACGGCGGTCGGTCGCCGCGCCGAGGAGGGCGAGCAGGTTGGCCAGCCCGGGCTTCTTGACCGGGTCGTAGCGCATCTCCCCGTCGGTGTCGGTGACGGCCTTCTTCACCTTGCGGGCGATCTCGGCCGGCTCGTCCATGACGTTCAGCGTCCCGAGGGGCGAGTCGACCGACTTCGACATCTTGCGCTCCGGGTGCTGGAGGTCCATGACTCGGGCCGCCACCTTGGGCACGGTGGCCGCGGGGACGGTGAAGGTGTGGCCGTAGCGGTTGTTGAACCGCACGGCGAGCTCCCGGGCGAGCTCGAGGTGCTGGCGCTGGTCGTCGCCCACCGGGACCTGGTCGGCGTCGTAGAGGACGATGTCGGCCGCCTGGAGGACGGGATAGGTGTAGAGGCCCACCCGGACGCCGTCGCGCCCCTCGGCCTTGTCCTTGAACTGGGTCATCCGGTTGAGCTCGCCCATGGTGGCGGTGCACTCGAGGAGCCAGGACAGCCGGGGGTGCTCGGGCACGAGGCTCTGGACGAAGAGCGTGCAGCGCCCGGGGTCGAGGCCCGCCGCCAGGAGGTTGAGCGCCGCGTCGATCGTGCGCTCTTGCAGGTCCTCGGGCGAGATCTCGAGGGTGAGGGCGTGCAGGTCGACGATGCAGTAATAGGCGTCGTGGTCCTCCTGGAGGGCCACCCAGTTGCGCAGCGCCCCGAGGTAGTTCCCGAGGTGCAGGTCGCCGGAGGGCTGGATGCCCGAGAGGACTCTCGCCATGGCCGGCCATCGTAGGAGGGAAACCCGGGACCTCCGGACCCGCCCGGGGTGCACCTTGGGCGGTGCGGCGGACCGTAGGATCGGGAGGTGGCCTACGCCGTCACGACGCCCGTCTTCGAAGGCCCCATCGACCTCCTGCTGCACCTCGTGCAGAGCCACGAGCTCGACGTGGTCGACATCCCGCTGGCCCCGATCGTGGACGCCTTCGTGGCCAAGCTGACCGAGCACCGAGACGAGCTGTCGCTCGACGTCATCTCCGAGTTCCTCCTCGTGGCGGCCATCCTCCTCGAGATGAAGTCCCGCGGCCTCCTGCCCGGGCCTGACGACGTGGACGAGGACGAGGAGCTGACCGGCTACGACCAGCGGGACCTCCTCGTGGCCCGCCTCCTCGAGTGCCGGGCCTACGCCGCGGCCTCCGACGTCTTCTACGCCCTCATCGAGATGGCCTCCCGCTCGGTGCCCCGGGAGGTGGGCCTCGACGACGGGTTCGTGGTCCACGCCCCCGACCTCCTGGCCGGGGTCACCCCCGAGCAGCTGGCCGAGGCCTTCCGGCGGGGCACGGCCGAGCGGGCGGCCCCGAGCGTCGACCTGTCCCACGTGACGGTGGACACGGTCACCGTGTTCGAGGCGGTGGAGGAGCTCGTCGGCACCCTGCCGGGCCTCGGCCCCACCTCCTTCCGGGCCTTGACCGCCCACCTGGCCGAGCGCATCGAGGTGATCGTGCGCTTCCTCGCCCTGCTCGAGCTCTGCAAGCTCGGCAAGGTGGTCCTCGGCCAGGGCGCCACGTTCGGCGACCTCGAGGTGACCTGGCTGGCCGCCGACGAGCTCACCCCGGTCGGCGTCGGATCCTTCGCCATCGACGACTACGAGGGGTGAGATGACCGACGAGGAGCTCAGCCGGGCCGTCGAGGCCGTGCTGCTCGTGGCGATCGAGCCAGTGCCGGCCGGTCTCCTGGCCGAGCTGGTCGAGGAGCCGGTCGACCGGGTCGAGGCGGTGTGCACGGAGCTCGCCCGGGCCTACGCCGAGGAGCGCCGCGGCATCGTGGTGGCGCGCATCGCCGGCGGCTACCGCCTCCAGACCCACCCCGACCTCGCCCCCTACGTGGAGCGCTTCGCCAACCGCGAGGTGTCGCACCGCCTGTCGGCCGCGGCGCTCGAGACGCTCGCCATCGTGGCCTACCGCCAGCCCGTCTCCCGGGCCCAGATCTCGGCCCTCCGCGGCGTGAACGTCGACGGCGTGGTGCGGCTGCTCGAGCAACGCGGCTACATCGGGGCGGTGGGACGGGCCGAGGGTCCCGGCCAGGCGGTGCTGTTCGGCACGACCGAGCTCTTCTTGGAGCGTCTCGGCCTCGACGGGCTGCACCAGCTGCCGCCGGTGGAGCAGTTCCTCCCGGGGCCCGAGGTGGCCCGGCAGTTCGAAGAGGACCTCCGGCCGGCGCGGCGCGCCGGGGCCGACGGCGACTGAGGCGGCCTCGGGGGAGCGCCTGCAGAAGGTGCTGGCCCGGGCGGGACTGGGCAGCCGACGGGCCTGCGAGGAGTTCATCGCCGAGGGACGGGTGACCGTGGACGGCCGGCCGGCCGTGCTCGGCCAGCGGTTGGACGTGGCCACTGCCCTGGTCGAGGTGGACGGAGTGCCGGTGCCGGTGGCCCCTGACCTCGTTCACTACCTCGTGAACAAGCCGGCCGGTGTCGTGACCACGGCGTCGGACCCCGAGGGCCGGCCCACGGTGGTGGGCCTCGTCCCGGCCGAGCCCCGGGTCTTCCCGGTCGGCCGGCTCGACGTGGCCACCGAGGGCCTGCTCGTCGTGACCAACGACGGCCAGCTGGCCCAGCTCCTCGCCCACCCGTCCCACGGCGTGGAGAAGGAGTACGTGGCCGAGGTCGAGGGCGTGCCCTCGGCCGGGGCCCTCCGCCGGCTGCGCCAGGGCGTCGACTTGGAGGATGGGCGGACGGCGCCGGCCAAGGTGGGCACCCTCGCCCCCTCGGTGCTGCGCATCACCATCCACGAGGGGCGCAACCGGCAGGTGCGCCGGATGTGCGAGGCGGTGGGGCACCCGGTGCGCCGGCTCGTGCGCACTCGCATCGGCCCGGTGGCCGATCGCTCGCTCCCGCCGGGGGCCTACCGGGACCTGTCGGCCAAGGAGGTGCGGGCCCTCACCGCGGCGGCCGTCGGCCGCGGGCCGAAGGCCCCGCGGAACCGGCGCCGGGTGCGCCGCACGGCAGGATCGGGCCCGGCCGGCCCCAACTAGGCTCCTTCGCCGATGTCCGGCATCCCCACGACGCGGGCCCTGCGCGGGGCGACGACCGTCGAGGCCGACACGCCCGAGCAGATCGCCGAGCGCACCCAGGAGCTCCTCCAGTCGATCATGGCGGCCAACGGGCTGGTCGAGGAGGACATCGTGAGCATCATCTTCACGGCCACGAAGGACGTCACCTCGATGTTTCCGGCCACCGCGGCCCGCGAGATCGGCTTCGGCGCGGTGCCGCTCCTCTGCGCGGCCGAGATCGACGTGCCTGGGTCGATGCCGAGCTGCATCCGGGTGCTCCTCCACGTGCTCACGACGAAGTCACGCGATGAGCTGCACCACGTCTACCTCCACGGCGCGCAGTCGCTGCGCGACGACCTCCCGGACTGAGCTCGGTCCAGGGCGAGCGAGGCCGTGGTCGACGAGGGGACCGGGCGGTGAGCGGCGGGGGCGCGAGTCGTCGGGCCCTCGTCGTCGGCACCGGGCTGATCGGCGGTTCGCTGGGCCTCGGCCTGCGGGCCCGGGGCTGGCACGTGAGCGGCCGCGACGCCGACCCGGACCGGGAGGCGGCCGCCCTGGCGGCCGGGGCGCTCGACGCGGTGGGGCCGGACCCGCTGGCCGAGCTGGCGTTCGTGGCCACCCCCCTCGCCGACGCGGCCGAGGTGGCGAGCGACCTCCTCGCCGAGGGGCGTGTGGACCTCGTGGTGAGCGACGTCTGCGGCGTGAAGGCGCCGGTGGTGGCGGCGGTGCGCCATCCCCGCTTCGTCGGTGGCCACCCGATGGCCGGATCCGAGCAGGTGGGTCTGGCCGGGGCGGACCCCGACCTGTTCGTCGGGGCCACGTGGGTGCTCACCCCGACCGAGACCACCGACGCGCCGGCCTTCGCCCGGGTCCAGGCGGTGGCCCAGAGCCTCGGGGCCGACGTGATCGCCCTCAGCCCGGCCGACCACGACCGCATGGTGGCCGTCGTCTCCCACGTGCCCCACCTGGTGGCGGCCACGCTCATGAACGCCGCCTCGAGCGGGGCCGAGCGCGACGCGGCGCTCCTGCGCCTCGCGGCGGGGGGCTTCCGTGACATGACCCGGGTCTCGGCCGGCCATCCGGGCATCTGGCCGGACATCTGCGCCGACAACTCGGTAGCCATCGTGCGGGCCATGGACCGGCTGCTGGAGGACCTGCGCGCCGTGCGCGACGAGGTGGCCGGGGGCGACCGGGCGCGCCTCTTGGCCATGCTCGACCGGGCGAGCGCGGCCCGCCGGGCCCTCCCGGCGAGGGCCGCCCGGCCCGAGGGGCTGGCCGAGCTGCGCATCCCCGTGCCCGACCGGGCCGGCGTCCTGGCCGAGGTGACGACGATCGCCGGGAATCTCGGGATCAACGTGGAGGACATCGAGATCGCCCACTCGACCGAGGGGCCCCGCGGCGTGCTCGTCCTCGTCGTCGACCGGGACGAGGCGGCCAAGCTGCACGACGCCGTCATCGGGCGCGGCTACCGGTGCACGGTGGTGGAGCTGTCGTGAGTGCCGGTGGCTCCGGATCCGGAACGGTCCCCGACGTGGTGCGGGTGGCCGGGGGGCGCCCGCTCGAGGGCACGGTGCGCACGCCGGGCGACAAGTCCGTCTCCCACCGGGTGCTCCTCCTCGGTGCGCTGGCCGAGGGCCCGTCGACGTTCACCGGCCTCTCCGACGGCGACGACGTGGCGGCCACCGGGCGGGCCGTCGTCGCGCTCGGCGCGACCGTCGAGGGCCGGGCCGGCCCCGACGGCACGGTGACCGTCGAGGGCGGCCGGCCCCGCCTCCGCCCGGCGGACGGCGCCATCGACTGCGCCAACTCGGGGACGAGCATGCGGCTCCTCGCCGGTCTCGTGGCCGGCATCGCGGGCCACCACACGCTGGTGGGTGACGCCTCGCTCTCCGGCCGGCCGATGGACCGGGTGGCCGAGCCCCTCCGGGCGATGGGAGCGGGCGTCTTCGGCCGCGGGCCCCGCTGCCTCCCGCCGCTCGCGGTCGCCGGCGGCCCGCTCGCCGCCGTCGACTGGACGCCGCCGATGGCCAGCGCCCAAGTGAAGGGGGCCATCCTCCTGGCGGGGCTCTCGGCCACCGGGGAGACGGTGGTGCGTGAGCCCGTCCCGACGAGGGCCCACACCGAGGAGCTCCTGTCCCTGGCCGGGGCCGACATCACCGTCGAGGCCGAGGGTCCGTCCCGGGTGGTACGGGTGCGGCCCTCGGCGCTGCGGCCCTTCTCGCTGGCCGTGCCGGGCGACCCGTCCCAGGCCGCCTTCTTCGTGGTGGCCGGCTGTCTCGTCCCGGGGAGCGAGGTGACCGTCGCCCACGTCTACGCCGGGCTCGAGCGCCTCGGTTTCGTCGACGTGCTCGCCCGGATGGGGGCGCTCGTCGAGGTCGACCCCGAGGGCGACGGCGCGGCGACGATCTCGGCCCGCTTCGGCCCGCTCTCGTCGACGACCGTGGAGGCCGCCGAAATCCCGTCCCTCGACGAGGTGCCCGTGCTGGCGGTGGCCGCCGCGGCGGCCGAGGGCACCACCGTCTTCCGCGCCGTGGGCGAGCTGCGGGTGAAAGAGACCGACCGCCTGGCCGCGGTGGTCGAGCTCGTGGCGGCCTTCGGGGCCGAGGCCGAGGTGCGCGGCGACGAGCTGGCCGTGCACGGGGTCGGTCGGCCCGCCCGACTGCGGCCCGGCACGTTCGACAGCGGAGGCGACCACCGGATGGCCATGGCCGCGGCGGTGGCCGCCGCGGCGGCCGGCGACGGGGAGAGCGAAGTCCGCGGCTTCGCCTCGGTGGCCACGAGCTACCCGTCGTTCCTCGCCGACCTGGAGCGCCTCCGCGGCGGCTCGTCGTGAGCGGGCCACGGGGCGACGGCCACCCGCTCCTCGTGGCCATCGACGGGCCGGCGGGGGCCGGGAAGTCGACCGTCTCGACCGCGCTCGCCGAGCGGCTCGGCGTGGAACGTCTCGACACCGGGGCCATGTACCGCGCCGTCACCTGGGCCGCGCTCGACCGGGGCGTCGACGTCCACGACGCCGGGGCGGTGGCCGCGCTGGCCAAGGGCCTCGACCTCGTGGTGGGGCCACAGGTCCTCGTGGACGGGGTGGACGTGACCGCGGCCATCCGCTCGCCCGAGGTCAACCGGACCGTGTCGATCGTGGCCGCCATCCCCGGCGTTCGTCAGGTGCTCGTGGAGCGCCAGCGCAAGTGGGCGGCCGAGCACGGCGGCGGGGTGGTCGAGGGACGGGACATCGGCACGGTCGTGTTCCCCGACGCCCAGGTGAAGGTGTACCTCACGGCGACCGAGGCGGAGCGGGCCCGCCGGCGCCACGACGAGGCCCCCGAGGGGCTGGCCCGCCGGGACGAGCTCGACCGGGGCCGGGCGGCCTCGCCGCTCCTGGCCGCCGCCGACGCCCATCGCCTCGACACGACCGGCCGGACGGTCGAGGATGTGGTCGAGGAGGTGTTGTCGTGGCTGTGAAACCCGAGGCCCGGGCGGACGACGAGGGCGGCGCGGCCACCGGGGAGGAGCAGGCGCCGACGAAGGCCGAGGCGCCGGGGCGCCATGTGGCCTTCACCGTCGACCCCCGCTACACCCCGGTCTACGGGGTGGCCCGGGCCATCTTCACCGCCATCATGCGGGCCTGGTTCCGCCCCCGGGTGACCGGCAAGGGCGAGGTGCCGGCCGAGGGGCCGGTCATCCTGGCCCCGGTGCACCGTTCCTTCGCCGACTTCGGCTTCAGCCCGTTCGTGACCGACCGAAAGCTCTTCTTCATGACGAAGGACGACATGTGGCACTCGCGCTTTTTGGGTTGGTTGCTCGTCAACCTCGGGTCCTTCCCGGTGCACCGGGAGTCGGCCGACCGCGAGGCCCTCAAGCGGGCCGAGGAGGTCCTCCAACGCGGGCAGGTGCTGGTGCTCTTCCCCGAGGGCACCCGCCAGCAGGGGGAGCAGGTGACCGAGCTCCTGGAGGGCGCCGCCTACCTCGCGGCCAAGACGGGGGCCACGATCGTGCCGCTCGGCATCGGGGGCTCGGACGTGTCGATGCCCAAGGGCACGAAGATCCCGAAGCGCCTCCGCATCGAGCTGGTGGTGGGTGAGCCGATCGCCCCGCCCGAGCTGACCGAGAGCGGGCGGGTCTCGAGGAGCAAGGTGCACGCGCTCTCCGAAGAGCTGCGCCAGCGCATCCAGGCCGTCTACGACGAGGCCCGGGCGGCCTTCGAGGCTGCGCCGCGCTGAGCGTCGCTCAGGCCGAAGCGCCGATCAGTTCCCAGCGGTTGCCGGCGGGGTCCACCACGAACAGCACTCGACGGCCGCCGCCCTCGTTGGTCTTGAACTCGTAACCGGCGGCCTCGAGGCGGGCCTCGACCGCCGGCAGGTCGTCACCGCAGCGCACGGCGGTGTGGGCCCGGGCCGCCGGGCGGTGGTCGGGGTCCACGCTCAGGTGGATCTGGCAACCGTCCTCGCCCTCGAACCACATCGGGTGGAACCGAGCCTCGATGTCGGGCGGGGCGGCGACCCGCCGGTAGGCGAGGACGTCGACGAGGAAGGCCGCCTCGGCCTCCGCCCCGCCGTCGGGCACCCCGAGGTTGGCGTGGTCGAAGGTGGGCACGCACGGGAGCGTACCCCCCGCATCCGCCACTCAGCGGCGCACGTGGAGCGAGACGAGGGAGAACGAGCTCGTCTGGGTGTAGGTCGAGGTGCCGAACGGCGTGGCCGTGCGCACCTCTATCGTCTCGCTCTCACGCAGCGGCAGGCCGTTGGTCAGGTCGAACCAGACCTGCGAACGCTCGAAGCCCTGTTGGGCCCCCGAGTCCGTGCGCAACCGGAGGAAGTGCGCCGCCTCGACCTTCGTGGTCCCGACCCGGACGCTGACGTCACCGAGGAACCGGTAGGGGCCGGCGCTCACGGTGGTCCCGGCCACGCTCGTGTTGGTACCGGTGCAGCGCGAGGACCACACCTGACCGGGTGCACGCGGTGCCGGGACGGCCATCGTCGCCGGTCGGCAGTGGAAGTCGGCCACGTCGGTCACGTCGACCGGGCCGATCGACCAGAGCTGCCAGGTCTGCCCGCCGGCCTCCTCGAGGTTGCCGTGGCGGAGGCAGTACCGCCAGGTCTCCCAGTGGTGCGAGCTGTAGTCCACCCGGAAGACGAAGCAGCCGGCGCCGTCGAGCGTGACCGTGCCCGGGATGGTCGGCCCCTCGGACTGGGAGAGCGGCGGGAGCGACAGGTGCTCGGAACCGGTGCCCCGGTAGTCGTAGACCCCGGGGGCCGGCCTCGAGCCTGGGACGGCGCGGGCCTGGGGGCCGAGCCGCTGCTCGGCCTGGCCCAGGGTGACCTGGTGGGCCCGGTCGGTGGTGACGACGAGCGCGACGACGAGGAGGCCGAGGAGGAGCAGCAGGGCGACGAGCACGTAGGGCCAGCGCCGGCGGCGGGTCGGGTGCCCGGAGGGTGGCCCCTCGCCGTCGAACCCGGTCGTCGCGCCGGGACCCGGCGCCCCGGCTGGGGTGTCGAGGTCGGTCCGCACGGGACCAGCTTGCGGCGACCGGCGCCGCTGGGGCAGGGGCGAAGGACCTGTTCGCGGGGCTCAGCGGCGCTCGCGGCGCCACGTGCCGAGCAGGACCGCGGCGTAGCGGAAGCCGTAGAGGAGGTTCTTCCCCTTCTTGGACTGGCCCGAGGCCCGCTCGTGCCAGACCGTCGGCCGCTCGGTCACCCGCCAGCCCCGGAGGAGCGCAGTGACGAGGAGCTCGGAGGTCTGGTACTGGTCCTGCTCGAGGCGGGGCGCCACGTCGGCGAGCGTCGCCGCCCGGAGGGCCCGCAGGCCGCTCGAGGTGTCGGTGAGGTGGGCCCCGGTCAGGCGGTTCATGAGGGTGGCGAAGAACACCACGCCGAGCTGGCGGTAGCGGTCCTCCGTCTCGTCCTGGCCGAGCCGGCGGGACCCGACGACGAAGTCGGCCCGGTCTTCGACCACGGGGCGCACGAGCTCCTCGAGCTCGCCCGGGTCGTTCTGCCCGTCGGCGTCGAGCGTGACCACGTACGCTGCCCCGCCCCGGAGGCACAGGTCGTAGCCGATGCGGAGGGCCACGCCGTGGCCCAGGTTCACCGGGAGGACGAACGTCGTGGCCCCGCCGTCGATCGCCACCTTGTCGGTCCCGTCGTCGCCGCCGTCGACCACGACGAGCGCGCCGACCTCGAGCCCACAGGCGGTCGTCGGTACCTTGGCAAGCACGTCGCCGAGGTTGTCGGCCTCCTCGAAGGCACAGATCAGGGCGACGATCGGCGGGAGGCGCAGCTCGGGGTGGCGCTCCTCGAAGTCACGCTCCGCGAGATCGACGGCCAGTCGCCGCAGCGCGGCGAGCCGGGCCTGTTGGCGGTCGTCGGCGACGGAGGGCACGCCGGGGCGGGCCGCTCAGAGACTCTTCGCCCGGGCGAAGACCTCCCGCACGAGCGGCGCGAAGTGCTCGAGCGACTGCGTCGGGTAGTCGGGGTCGAAGCTCGTCTGGTCCCAGTCGTCGGCGAATCTCTCGGCCAGCTCGAACCAGGGCTCGCCCCGGTACTGCTCCCGGGCCTCTGGGTCCATGTCGAAGTAGGCGTAGTAGTGGCGGCCCTGGAAGTCCTGGTGGACGTCGATGACGTGGTACACCTCGTCGCGCACGTAGGGCTTCAGGACCTCCGCCGCGATGTGGGGGTGGTTGGGCACCGAGACGGCCTTGCCGATGTCGTGGCAGAGGGCGGCCACGACGAGCTCGTCGTCCGCCCCGGCCTCCTCGGCCCGGGTGGCCGTCTGGAGGCTGTGGGTCAGCTGGTCGACGGCGAAGCCGTCGGTGATCTCGGCCAGGGACTCGAGGAGACCGAGGACGCGCTCGGCCACCCGGCCGCTGTTGGCGATGGACTCCGTGGCGATCACACCCCATTCCTCGGCGGAGGACTCGTCCATACGCGTGAACGAGCGGGACGCGCTGCGCTTGGCGGTGTCGGTCATGACGTCATCCTCCCACCTGCGAGACGGTGCGGTCGAACCATGCGTTCAGCCGGCCACGGCGGCGAGCACCGCGGCGGCCGAGACCTTCCGGTCCTCGGCCACCGGGTCGCCGGCCGGACCGGGCACGCCTGCGAGCAGGCCGACCGCGGTGGCGAGCGCCCGCAGCAGCTCGCGCAGCTCGGGCGGCGGCGGGAAGTACTCGTCCTCCTCGGTGACGAGCACAGTGGTCGTGCCCTCGGTCGGGGCGAGGCGGGCGATCACCTCCTCGACGAGGGTCTCGGGGGCCGAGGCCCCGGCGGTCACCCCGACCGTGCCGGCGAGGTCGGATGGCACCTCGGCCGCCTCGTTCACCCGGAGGACCAGCGGGCAACCCGAGGCCCGGGCCACCTTCTCCAGGGCGACCGTGTTCGAAGAGTTGGCCGAGCCGATCACGAGCACCGCGTCGGCCTGGCCGGCGATGGCCTTCAAGGCCGCCTGGCGGTTGGTGGTGGCGAAGCAGAGGTCGCTCCGGTTCGGCATCCAGAGGTCCGGGTGGCGGGCCAGGGCCGCCTCCATCAGTCCCTTCCACTCGTCGTGGCTGAGCGTGGTCTGGGCGAGGAGGGCGACCGGGGCGTCGGCGAGGTCGCGCTCGGCCAGCGCGTCGAGGTCGTCCTCGGTCTCGATGAGGACGACCGAGTCGGGGGCCACGGCCATGGTGCCGACCGCCTCCTCGTGCCCGGCGTGGCCCACGTAGAGGACGGTGTAGCCCTTGGCGCTGCGCACCTTGAGCTCGTGGTGGACCTTCGTGACGAGCGGGCACACCGCGTCCACCACGACGCCGCCGGCCGCCCGGGCCTCGGCCACGACGGCCGGCGCCGTGCCGTGGGCCGACAGCATGAGCGGGGCGCCGACCGGGACCCGGCCGACGTCGTCGACGAAGACGACGCCTTCGTCGCAGAAGTGGTCGACCACGTGGGCATTGTGGACGATCTCGTGGTAGCAGTAGACGGGCGGCTCGAAGACGCGCACCATCCAGTCGAGGGCCTTGATGGCCTTCTCGACCCCAGCGCAGAAGCCGCGGGGCTCGGCCAGGAGCACGCGCTCGACGGGCACGAACCAGAGGTTACCGGCCTCCACCTGGGCTCCCGCCGGCGGGGGCCGCGAACACCCCGGGTAACCTGGACCCCATGACGGCGCCCAGGGTCACCGTGGTCGCCGCGGGTTCACCGGCCGCCAGGGCGGGTCTTGCGGTCGGCGACGAGGTCGTGTCGATGCAGGGCCGGGTCCCGAGGGACGTCATCGAGTACCAGCAGCTGGCCGACGACGAGGACGTCGAGCTCCTGGTCCGCCGGGCAGGGCGACCCGAACCCCAGCCGGTCCGGGTTACCAAGGCCGCCGGCGAGCCCCTCGGCCTCCAGGTGTCCTCGGCCGTGTTCGACCGGGTGCGCACCTGCGACAACCACTGCCCGTTCTGCTTCATCTACCAGCTCCCCAAGGGCCTCCGCCGCAGCCTCTACGTGAAGGACGACGACTACCGGCTCTCCTTCCTCTACGGCAACTTCACGACGCTGACCCGCTTCACCGAGCTCGACGCCGAGCGGGTGCTCACCGAGCGGCTCGGCCCGCTCTTCGTCTCGATCCACGCCACCGACCCCGGGCTGCGGGCCCGGCTCCTGCGCAACCCCAGGGGGGCCACCAGCCTGCGGTGGCTGAAGGTCCTCCTCGAGGGGGGCATCGAGGTCCACGGGCAGGTGGTCGTCTGCCCCGGGGAGAACGACGGCGGCGCCCTCGAAGCCACATTCGCCGGCGTGCTCGACGAGTACCCCCGCCTGGCCACGCTCGGCGTCGTGCCTCTCGGCGTCAGCCGCCACCACCACGAGCCACTGTTGCGGCCCCACACGACGGGGGAGGCGGCGGCGGTCTGTGACCTCGTGGCCGAATGGCAGGAGCTCTACCGGGCGGCGCTCGGCCGGCGGCTCGTCTACGCGGCCGACGAGTATTTCCTCCTCGCCCGTCGGGACTTCCCGGAGGCCTCGGCCTACGACGGGTTCCCCCAGCACGAGAACGGCATCGGCATGGTGCGGGCGATGCAGCGGGACTACTTCGGCGAGGGCGACGTCAAGGGCGGCGTGCGGCACGGCTTCTTCGCCTCGGTCGACGGCGCCCCGCCGCTCGGCTACCGGGCGCCGCGCTCGGCGTCGGGCCCGGACGACGGGGCCACCGACGAGCGGCCGGTGGTGGTGGTCACCGGCACCTACGGCGCCGAGGTGCTCGCCCCGCTCCTCGAGGCGCACCCGCGCCGCGACGTGCGCCTCCTCAGCGTGCGGAACGACTTCTTCGGGGGCAACATCGGTGTGGCCGGGCTGCTCACCGGGGCCGACCTCGCCCCGGCCCTCGCCGCAGCACCCGAGGGCGAGCGCTACCTCCTGCCCGACGCCTGCCTCTCGGAGGACCGGTTCCTCGACGGCGCGACGCTGGCCGACATGCCGCGCCCGGTCGAGGTGGTGCCGGCCGACGGACGGTCGCTGCGGGCCGCGCTCGACGGCCTGGTCGTGGGCCGGACGAGCGAGCCGGCACTCGAGGTGGCGCGGTGAGCGCGGCCGTGGCGCACCCGACGGAGCGACCGCTCGTCGTCGTGGCCGGCCGGCCGAACGTCGGCAAGTCCTCGCTCGTCAACCGGATCGTCGGTCGCCGGGCGGCGGTGGTCGAGTCCGAACCCGGCGTGACCCGGGATCGCAAGGTCCTCGATGCCGAATGGGTCGGCGTCCCGTTCTCGATCATGGACACCGGCGGCTGGCTGGCCGGCGGGGACACCCTCGACGCCAAGGTGAGCGAGCAGGCCGAGATCGCCCTCGGCCAGGCGGACCTCGTGCTGCTCGTGGTGGACGTGAACGTCGGGGTGACCGAGGAGGACCTGGCGGCGGCCCGGCTGGTCCGCCGGACCGGCGTCCCCCTCCTCCTCGTGGCGAACAAGGTCGACGACATCGGCCGCGAGCCGGCGGCCTGGGAGTTCGTCTCCCTGGGCGCGGGCGACCCCTGGCCGGTGAGCGCGCTCCACGGGCGGGGCACGGGCGACCTGCTCGACGAGGTCGTCCGACGTCTCCCGGAGGGGGTGGACCAGGGGGCACCGGCGGACGGGGTGCGAGCGGGACCCGACCAGGCCGACGACGTGCCGCGGGTGGCCATCGTGGGACGGCCCAACGTGGGCAAGTCGACGCTCTTCAACCGGCTGATCGGCGAGGAGCGGGCCATCGTCCACGACCGCCCGGGCACCACCCGGGACACCATCGACACCCTCGTCGAGTCGGACGACGGCCCGCTCTGCTTCGTGGACACGGCCGGGATGCGCCGGGCGTCGCGGACCGACGCCGGGACCGAGCACCACTCGGTGCTCCGGGCGCTCGACGCCCTCGAGGAAGCGGACCTGGCGCTCCTCGTCATCGACGCCACGGTGGGCGCCACCCACCAGGACCAACGGTTGGCCGAACGGATCGGGGTCTCGGGCTGCCCGACCGTCGTCGTCCTGAACAAGTGGGACCTCGTGGGCGTCGAGGAGCGCGAGGACGTGCTCGCCTCGGTGGGGGACCGGCTGGCCTTCCTCGGTACGGCGCCGGTGCTTCGGGTGTCGGCCATCTCGGGCAAGGGCGCGCACCGCATCTTCCCGGCGTTGCGGGCCTCGGTCGAGGCCTACCACCAGCGGGTGCCGACGGGCGCCCTCAACCGGGCCCTGCGGGAGATCCAGTCGGCCCACCCGGCGCCGGGGGCCCGCATCCGTTACGGCGTGCAGGGGGCCATCGACCCCCCGACGTTCACGCTGTTCGCCACGGGCCGGATGCCCCAGACCTACCTGCGCTACGTCGAGCGGGGCCTCCGTGAGCGCTTCGAGCTCGGTCCCACCCCGGTGAAGCTGCGCGTGCGCACGAACGCCGGCCGCTGAGGAGTCGTCGGTGCCCTGGTGCGAGGAGTGCACCGAGCTGGTCGACGAGGAGGACCTGGACGAGGAGGGCGCCTGCCCGCACTGCGGGACCGTCCTCACCGAGGTCGAGCACCGACCGGTGCCCTGGTACTTCAAGGGCATGATCGCCGCCTCGGTCGTCTACCTCGGCTGGCGGGCCTACCAGGGCATCAGCTGGTTGGCCCACCACGTGTGAGGGCTACCGCGCCACTTTCCAGGTGGCGCCGTTGTCGGACGTCACGATGATGCCCGGCCGGTTGCCAAGCGGTGCCTGTCTGGACACGTCGACCGGCCTGGTCCCGACGCCGATGCAGACCGTAGGCCGGGGACACGCCACGTCGTCGATGCTGAGACTCCGGGTGACCGCGGTGAGCTTCGTGTAACTCCAGGTGGCACCGTAGTCCGACGAGCGCCATAGGAGCGTTCCCCGGAGCAAGCCGTGCTGCTTGTCCGGGAAGTAGAGCGTCCCGGCCCCGATGCACCCACCGTCGGCCCGACAGTCCACGACATCGAACGCCGGCACGCGCCGATGCCCGCACCACCGCCGGCGTCCACACCGCTCCTCCGCTCGTCTAGCTGGGTTGGGCGTCGTTCCCGGGATACCGGTTCCCCACGGCGCTGCCCAGTCCCGTACCGGCTGACGCTTCCAGGCTGGTGTTGGGCTCTCACACTAAGGTCAACCGGTGGCCGTCTATCAGCTCGGGGACCTCGTGCCAGCGATCGACCCCGATGCCTTCGTCCACCCCGACGCCGTGGTCATCGGCGACGTCACGATCGGACCGCAGTCCACGGTGTGGCCGGGGGCAGTCCTGCGGGGCGACTACGGCGAGATCCGGGTCGGTGCCCGGAGCTCGATCCAGGACGGCTGTGTCGTCCACGCCGTCGAACCCTTCCCGACCGTCGTGGGCGACGACTGCGTGGTCGGCCATCTGGCGCACCTCGAGGGCTGCACGCTCGAGAACCGGAGCCTGGTCGGCTCCTCGGCCGTCGTGCTCCACCAGGCGGTGATCGGCGAGGGGGCGACGGTGGGGGCCAACGCCGTCGTGCCCAACCGGATGGTCGTGCCACCGAGGAGTCTCGCCGTCGGGGTGCCGGCGGCGATCAAGCCCGAGGCCTCCAACCACGAGTACATCGTCATGGCCGCGGCCGTCTACGTGACCAACGGCGAGCGCTACAAGAAGGAGTTGCGCCGGGTCGAGTGAGCGTCACCAGCCGACGGCGCCGTCCACCATCTCCCGGATGAGGTCGGCGTGGCCGTTGTGGCGGGCGTACTCCTCGATCATGTGCACGTAGATCCACCGCAGCGAGACGTCCTCACCGCGCCTCGTCCCCGTGTCGTCGAGACTCCGGCTGGCGGCCGCCCGGCGGCTGGCCTCGCACTCCGCCTCGAAGGCGGCAAGGTCGGCTTCCCAGTCGGCGTCGTCCAGCGGGACGAGCTCGCTGTCCTCCTGCCCCGGGACGTACCAGAGCCACGGGGCCTTGGGCTCGTTCTCCAGGCAGCGACGGAACCAGTTCCGCTCGACCTCGGCCATGTGGCGCAGGAGACCGTGGAGCGAGAGGGCCGAGCTGGGCACCGGACGGCGCTTGCGTTGCTCGTCGTCGAGACCCTCGCACTTGAGCACGAGCGTGGTCCGGTGGAACTCCAGCCACGCTTCGAGCATGGGTCGCTCGCCCAGGAGGTAGGGGGGTTCGGTTCGCCGGGGGTCTGCCAGGTCGTCCACCATCGGCCGCGTCCTCCTGTGGCTGGTCTCTCGGGATGATGCCGCCCCCATCCTGGCACCCGACCGAAAACCGACTTTCGACCCTGGCCGGCGGCGCCCGGTCATCCGACAATGGTCGAGTCGGAGAGGCGGGATCGCCTGAAAGCAGGCTTTGATGCGCTGCCCGAACTGTGGAGCAGACGACCCGAAGCCGCCGAAGTCCGACGACGGTACGACGACGTGCCCGCGCTGTGGCCACCGCTTCCCGGTCGACGAGCGGGAACCCGCCGGGCCGTCGACTCGATGACCTTCGGCTGAGGTCGGCGCTCCCACGAGTTCACCGGGCGACGGTGTTGCGCGCCGCGAGGACGCCTGCGACGATGAGCTGTGCCCACCAAGGCATCCGGCGGGTCCCGCGTCGCTCATCCCGCCCTCCCCCTGAACGATCCGGCGTTCTACGCGTCGGACCCCTTCGATGCCTACCGGTTGCTCCGGGACGACTGCCCGCTGTACTGGTTCGAGGGTGCGGGCTTCTGGACGATCACGAGGCACGCCGACGTCCTCTACGTCTCGCGGGACCACCAGACGTTCTGCAACGGCCACGGCATGACGATGCGGGGCTCGGAGCTCGAGGACGTGAAGGGCGGCGAGACCCTCATCACGACGGACCCGCCCCGCCACACCGCCGAGCGCCACCTCGTGCACCAGGCTTTCAGCCCGCGCCAGGTGGCCAAGCTGGCCCCGCGGGTCCGCCAGGTGGCCCGGGACACCTTGGCCGGGGTCCCCGAAGGCGAGACCTTCGATCTCGTCGACCGGGTCGCCGCCTCCGTGCCGGTGATCGTGATTGCCGAGCTGCTCGGTGTGCCGGTCGAGGACCAGGAGAAATTCATCCGTTGGTCGAACGCCGGCGTCGGGGTGGCCGATCCCGACTACGCCGACCTCCGAGTGGAGGCGATGACCGAGCAGTACGCCTACTTCGAGGCGCTCCTCCGGGAGCGGCGGCGCCAGCCCCGAGACGACCTCTTGACCGTGATCGCGGAGGCCGCCCGCGAGGACACCGACTTCGACCAGTTCCGGGCACTCACCCTCTGCTTCCTGCTCCTGGCGGCCGGGAACGAGACCACCCGCAACCTCGTGACGCACGGCTTCACCGCGGTCGCCCGGCACCCCGACCAGCTCTGGGCCCTGCGGGAGGGCCTGAGCTCCCGGCTCGCCGTCGACGAGCTCCTCCGTTTCACGAGCCCGGTCATCCACATGGCCCGCACGGTGACGGCCGAGGTGGAGCTGCACGGTGAGACGCTCCACCCCGGCGATCAGGTCGTCATGCTCTACGGAGCGGCCAACCGCGACGATCGGGTCTTCGGCAAGACGGCCGAGGAGCTCCACCTCGACCGCTCGCCCAATCCGCAGGTCTCGTTCGGCTTCGGCCAGCACTTCTGCCTCGGCGCCGCCCTGGCCCGCCTCGAGGCCCGGATCGTCTTCGAGGAGCTGGCGGCGGCGTTCGGCGCCTGGGAGGTGGTCGGACCGCCGGAGCACCTGCAGTCGACGATGGTCCGGGGCATCAAGCACCTGCCGGTCCAGGTCGCCCGCTGAGGTCCTCACCGGGTCCCCAGCCGGGCCGGAGTCTGCCAGCGATCAGTTCGTCGGCCCGCCGAGCCAGCCCCGTTTTCCAGAAGAGCCCGACGAGGAAGACGACGGTGGCCAGTTCGAGGCCGATCCCGAAGGTCAAGAAGACCCAGAGGCTCGTGATGTGGGTGATCATCCAGGCGAAGTTCTGGCCGAAGAAGCCGGTCAGGAAACTGAGAGGTAGGAAGATCGTGGCGATGATCGTGAGCTGCTTCATGACGACGTTCAGGCGGTTCGAGACGGTCGAGATGTGGGTGTCCATCACCCCGCTCAGGAGGTCTCGGTAGTTGTCCACGAGGTCGTTGATCCGGATCGGCTACTTCCCGCTCGGCGACGACTCGGTCGTCAACAACACCAACGTCTTCGACATCGTCCTCACCAACGGCTACGCCCTCCAGGCGGCCAATGCCGGCTCGGGCACCCTGGACAACACGGTCTCGGGCACGATCGACGACACGAGCACGTCGAGCCACTCGATCAGCGTCCCGTTCCTGAACGCCGGCCTCCTCTTGTTGCAGACGGGTGTGCCCCTCAACGTGACCGGCCTGCAGTTCGCATCCTCCTCGACTCTCCAGGTGACGCTGGACTCGGCTTCCTCGGCCGGCAAGATCGTCACATCGGGCTCGGAGACGGTGAACGGCGACCTGCTCGTGACCAACGGTGGCTCGTTCATCCCGACGAGTGGCACGCAGTACACGATCGTGCAGTGCCTCGCCTGTTCGGGTGCCTTCGTCAACGTCTACGGTCCGGTCACCGACACCGTCAATTCGTCGTCGGTGGTCGTGACCACGGGCACGCAGGGTCCGGCCTTCACCCAATTCAAGAAGCCCAACGTCTACCCGGGCAAGGACGTCACCTTCAAGCTGAAGGGCACCGGGTTGTCGGCCAGCGACACCGCGAGCGTGGTCGGCCCCGGGACAGGTGTCACGGCCACCCTCGTCTCGGGGTCGGGCAAGACCCTCGCGGTTGCCGTCACGACGACCAAGACCACCACGCCTGGTGTCTGGCTCCTCTGACCAGTCCCGTCGGGATCACGACGGCCGCCGTATTCCACGTCCTCGCTAACCCGACGGTCAACACGTTCGTGCCGGGCACCCTCGTCTACGGCGCCCAGCAGACCCTCGTGATCTACGGCACCGGCTACCTCCCGAAGACGAAGGTCAAGATCAAGGGGGTCAAGGTCAACTCCACGGCGATCCCGTGGTCCGGCGAGCTCGTCGTCTCGGTCACCGTGCCGACCTCGAGCAACCCCAACCCGACCAACCACACGGTGACCGTGAGCGTCCCCAAGGCCGAGAAGGCCACGGCCACGATCGTGATCGGCTGACGGGCCCGTCACGACAAGCCGAAGTCGAGCTCAGGGTCGACGGTCGTGCCAGGCCGTGCTCAGACGATGCTCAGTGGGCGGCCATGCCGACGACGGGCGCGTTCAACGGTGTGCCGCCCATCGACCCCCAGAACTGGGTGCCGCCGAAGGCGAAGACGCCGCCGTCACGGGCGTCGAGCCAGTAGCCCGAACCGGTCGGGTTGGCGGCGATGCCCACGATGGGCTGGGTAAGGGGTTGCGTGGCCATCGAGCCGAAGAACGTGGCGTCACCGAAGGCGAAGACGCCGCCGTTGGTGGTGGCCATCCAGTAGCCGTGGCCGGTGGGGGAGGTGGCGATACCGACGACCGGTCCGCCGAGCGTCAGTGTGGCCCCCGACCCGTAGTAGCCGGCGTCGCCGAAGTTGAAGAGCCCGCCATCGGCCGCCACGAGCCAGTAGCCCTTACCGTCAGGGGTCGAGGTCATGGCCAGAATTGGGGCGTTGAGGGCCATGCCCCCGGTCGAGCCGAAATAGCCGGCGTCGCCGAAGGCGAAGAGGCCGCCGTCCCTCGCCACGAGCCAGTAGCCCCGTCCGCTCGGCGTCGAGGCCATCCCGACGACGGGCTCGTTCAGGTGCTTGCCGCCCATCGAGCCGAAATAGCCGGCGTCGCCGAAGGCGAAAACGCCGCCATCGGCCGCCACGAGCCAGTAGCCCTTCCCGTCAGGGGTGGCGGCCATCCCGACCATCGGCTGGTTGAGCACCAGGTTGCCCGTCGAGCCGTAGAACTGGGCCGAGCCGAACGTGAAGATGCCGCCGTCAGTGGCGTCGAGCCAGTAGCCGCGGCCGTCCGGACCACCGACCACGTTCGAGATCCCCGGCGCCGTGATGATGAGGGTGTTCTCGGCGGTGACCGCGAACTGGTAGCGATCGCCCGCGACCAAACCGGGAACGACGATGGAGGTCGTCGAGGCGGCGGCCAGGATCGCTGCGCCGGTCACCCCGGTGTTCAGATCGGTGGCCGTGACTGAGTAGGCGGTCACCGGGACGTCCGCGGCCGACGAGGGAGCCGACCAGGCGACGAGGGCGCTCGTCACCGGTCCGGCCGCGGTGGGCGAGGCCGTCACCGCGGCGGGCGAGAAGACGGACTGTACGGCCGAAGGGGCGGTGGTCACTGTCCCCCCGTTCCCGGAGGCGACGACCGTGGCACCGGGCGCTCCGGGTCCGCCGGGCTCGCCCCAGAAGTTCGCCGCTCCGTCGACCGCGGTCGGCACTTCGTTGTCGATACCCGTGACGGTCGGGCCGCCCAGGAGATCGTTGCCAGTGACCCGGATCCCCGAGAAGTTGTTGCCCGCCACGTTGCCGCTCACTTGGACGTCGACCGCGCCGGCTCCGGACGCGGTGACCGAATTGCTGGCCACGGTGACCCCGCTGATCGTATTGCCGCCGTTGTTGGCACCCACGATGCCGATGGCGGCCGACCCGTTCTGGGAGGACGCCAGGGTGCCGACGTCGACGAGGTTGCCTCGTACCGAGACGTTCTGGAGAACACCGGTCTGGTTCGGGTTGAAGAACCCCGACTTGGCCCGGACGCCGTAGCCCGAGTAGCCCTCGAAGGTGTTGCCCGAGATGGTGTAGCTCCCGGTCATGGGCCCGCCGGCGTCCGCCAGGAGATAGACCCCTTCTGGGGCAAAGGGGCCAGGCGTGATCGGAGTGAGGTCCTCGTAGGTGCTGTCGGTAGCGACCAACGTGCCTGGAAACCCCTCCATGAAAGTCGGCTGGAAGAACCCGCTCAAGACGTCGTTCGACACTGTGACCGAGTCAGTCGGACCGGAGCCGAGGTCGTAGACGCCGATGCTTTCGTCCGTGCCGAGAGCAGGGTCGATCGTGGTGTTCGTGACCAGGTCGTCGTTCGTGAACGAGATCGATGTGTCCGGCGGCAGGTTCTGGGCGAACATCAGGAAGGGGAGCACGGTCGAGGAAGCAATCTGACCGGGGTTACCCTCGATGAAACGTCCTGGGTCTGATGGAGGCTCGGCTTCTTTGATTCAAAGCTGTCCTGTGAGGGTCAGTTCTCCGGGTCCTTTCCTACCACCCGCGTCGTTTGCGGGGCTCTCCGAGGCGTACAGCG
>Ga0116216_10000127_pt1 | contig 70441 bp, 70 predicted proteins | sample Sb_taG_11_FD_89696 | JGI IMG/M metagenome (GOLD analysis project Ga0116216, IMG submission 89696) | Peat soil microbial communities from Weissenstadt, Germany - Sb_50d_3_AS metaG | ecosystem: Environmental > Terrestrial > Soil > Wetlands > Peat | place: Germany: Weissenstadt | collected 2010-09-21 | reverse complement strand
GTCCAGTACTTCACGATGGCCGCCTGGTTGACGTTGACGTGGATGCTGACCACGCCGTTTGACGCAGCGCCCGCGCTCGCCGCGGTCACCACCGGAAACGCCAACGCCACCATCGCGCCGGCCGTCGCCAGGGCGCCTATGCGCCATTTCTTGTTCGGGGTCATGGGATATTGCACCTCGATCCTGCCTCTCGGCAGCCAGTGAGCACGCGTGTGCATGCTCCAGTTGATTGGATCTCCGCCCCTCTGGCCCCCGTATGTCGCGCCCACCCGGAGGCAGCGCCACCGTAGCCCCATTCGGGTGCCACTGCACTGGACGATGCGCTGTTGCTTGCGTCGGGATTCGGAGGGGTTGTTCTGTCAGTGTTGTTTGTCTGACTTCGCCATCTTCACGAGCCACGTGCGAGTCACTCGTCGCGCGCTCGAGGGGAATGCAAGGGTTTCCGGGTACCTCAAACGAAGCGTCAAACAGTACTCAAGGGCGTCCCACCTTCGTCTGCTTCCTCTGCCCGATCTGAGCAGCGGCAAATGCCAGCACGAGCGTCCCCGCTGACGCCGGCGGCAGTGTAACGACCGCCACGACGTCGCGCCGGCATGCTTGCAACTTTGCGCTACGGCGTCGTCGTTGTCTGTGTCGCTCGTCACATCGACCTCGTGACACGCGTGACTGACACGCGACACCAAGCTGTAGGGAACCTGTGGAGCTGCACGAAACCTGTGGTAGCCGGACGCCGCGTTCCGAATGGTGCCCTGACGCGGCGTCAGGCGGCTCGACCGCTGAAGCCGAGCAGCTCGGCCTGCTCGTCCGCCCCGGCCGGCGGTTCGAGCTTCGGCGCGAACCCGCCTGGACGACGCAGCGCCTCGTCGAGCGGGTCGAGCATCTCCCGGGCCGCCCTCACCGCGGCGGGGTCGAGGTGCTCGTCCTGGTCGGTGGCCCGGGCGAGGTCCCAGGTGTGGAGGAGGGTGTCGCTGCAGAGAAGCCGCCCCACGAGCGACTCGAAGGACTGCTCGCCGAACATGCCCGACGTCGTGGCCTCGGCCCGCTCGTCGCCGAGCGCCGCCCGCACCGCCCCGGAGGCCTCCCGCCACTGCCGGCCGAGGTCGCCCGCGGGGTCGACCTCGGCGGCCTCGGTGTCGTCGAGGGAGGCCACGATCCGCCGGTGGACGCCGATGACGTGGCCGACGAGGTCCGTGACCGTCCAGTCGGTGCAGGGCGTCGGGTCCGACCAGGCCCCCGCCGGCACACCGTCGAGCCGGGCCGTGAACCCGTCGGCCACCCGGCCGTAGCGCTCCGCCACCTCGCCCATCGGCCGGAGCGTAGCGGGGGTGCCGGCGGGGGGACCGGGGTCAGGCCGCGCTGAGCCGCACCCGGGCCCGGATGAGGGCGACCGCCTCGTCCCGGCTCGACCAGGCCGGGCGGCCGGCCAGGGCCTCGAGCTCGAGGGGGACGAGGACCTGGGCCTGGAGGCGGCGGAGCTCGTCGGTCGTGCCAGCCGCCCGGGCAAGGTCGCCGGCCAGCGCGGCCATCTCCTCGCCCCAGGCCCGGCGCACCGAGCCCCGGCGGGCCAGCCGCCCGAGGTCGCGCAGCCGGCGGAGGTCACCGTGGGCGAGGACCCCCAGCTGGACGGCGACCGGGACGGGGCGGCCGCTCGCCGCGGCGAGGAGATCCCCCTCGCCGCGCAACCACCGCTCCGCCGGGCCGACCGTTCCGTCCCGGACCCACGAGCGCCCCGCCCGGGGGGCTTGATCCTTGGTGGCAGATAGATACCTCACTGATGTAGTGTTACTCCCCATGGACGAAGCTGTCAACAATCTTGTCGGGACGTTCGGCCTCGCCGTCGGCGACGCCGTCAACGCAGCGGTGGCCGAGGTGGCCGGGCACGCCGGGGCCATGGCCGCCGGCGTCTCCTACCTGTACCAGGAGCCGGACTGCGGGATCGAAGACCTCCGGGCCCCGCTCGGCCTGAGCCAGCCGGCCGCCGTGCGCCTCGTGAACCAGTTGGTCGAGGCGGGCTTGGCCCGGCGGGCCGACGACGAGCGGGACGCCCGGCGGGTGTGCGTCCGGCTGACCGAGCGGGGTCGGGCCCTCGCCCGCCGGATCCTGGCCGCCCGACGGGAGGCCGTCGACCGGATGCTCGGCCCGCTCTCCGAACGGGACCAGCGGCTGCTGACCGACCTGGTGTCGACGATGCTGGCTGGGGTGACGGCCGACCGGGCCGACGCCGAGCGCCTGTGCCGGCTCTGCGACGTGCCGGCCTGCGGCGCCTGTCCGGTGGAGGCGGCCGTGCCCGACGACGCGGCGTGAGCCGGGTGGTGCTTCAGACCGTGCGGAGGGCCTCAGCCGGCGAGAGCCGAGCGGCCCGCAGCGCGGGGTAGAGGCCGGCGACCGAGCCCACGAGGAGGGCCACGGCCACCGCGGCCACGAGGGCCAGGACCGGGACGACGGTCGACCAGTGGCGGGCCGCGGCGTAGCACGTGGTGGCCAGGGCCCCGAGGACCGCGCCGACGACCCCGCCGACGGCGGCGAGGAGCATGGCCTCGGCGAGGAACTGCACGCCGACGTGGCTCCGCGCCGCACCAAGGGCCCGGCGCACGCCGATCTCGCCCCTCCGTTCGAGGACCGCCACCACCATGACGTTGGCGATGCCCACGCCGCCCACCACGAGGGCCACCGCCCCGAGGGCGAGGAACAGGCCCTGGAAGGTGGCGGACGCCGCGGCCCGGGCGCTGAGCGCGTCGGTCGGGTTGGTCACGGCCACGTTCTCCGGCGCCGCCGGGTCGGTCGTCGCCGGGAGCACCGACTGGACGGCCGAGACGCTCGTCGGGTCGGTCCGCACGTAGAGCTCGGCCGGCAGCACCGGGCGGTGGGTCAGCTGCTCGGCCACGGGGAAGCCGATGAGCGCCGTGCGGTCGAGCTCGGGGGCCAGCGGCAGCGGATCGAGGACGCCGACGACGGTGAACCACCTCTGGCCCAGCCAGACCTGCTCGGTGCCGTCGGCCCGGTCGATGCCGAGGGCGGTCGCCGCGTCGGCCCCGAGGACCACGGTCGGGTAGCGGCTGGTGACCGCGGTCAGGAAGCGACCCCGGGCGAGGTGGCCTTCGACCGTGCGGGCGAGATTGGTCGACGCGGCGTAGACGGTGATGCCCTCGGTGTTGGCCACCGAGATGCGGTCGTTGCGGAAGACGTTGGCGTTCACGTCGCCGACCGCGGCGTCGGCGAGCACCGGTCCGATCCGGGCCACCATGGCCGGGGCGGCGGCCGGCAGCGTGCTCGACTGCCCGGAGAAGGCGGGCTGGGGGGTGACCGTGAGGAGGTTGGTCCCGAGGGCGTCGATCTCCGCCACGAGCTGGGCCCGGCTCGACGTCGAGATGCCGAGCACCGCCACCATCGTGGCGATGCCGAGGGCCACCCCCGTCGCCGACAGGACGGCCCGGACCGGGCGGCCCCGGAGGCCGAGGAAGGCGAGGGGCGCCACGTCGGCCGCCCGGAGCCTGCTCGGCCCGGTGCCCCGGTGCCGCGGCCTCATGACCGGCGGTCGGCCTCGACCGACCCGTCGAGCAGCTCGACCGTGCGCGGCGCCGCCGCGGCGATCTCGGCGTTGTGGGTGACGAGGAGGATGGTCGTGCCCGCCTCGTGCAGCTCGGTCAGGAGCCGGAGGATGCCCGCACCCGTAGCGCTGTCGAGACTGCCGGTCGGCTCGTCGGCGAGCACGATGTCGGGTCGACCGACGAGGGCCCGGGCGATGGCCGCCCGCTGGCACTCCCCACCGGACAGCTCGCCCGGCCGGTGCTCACCGCGGTGGCCGAGCCCCACCGCGGCGAGCGCCTCGGCTGCGGCCCGCCGCCGCTCGGCCGGGGGGACGGCGCGGTAGAGGAGGCCCTGGGCCACGTTCTCGAGCGTGGACAGCGTCGGCACGAGGAAGAACTGCTGGAACACGAAGCCGATCCTCCGGGCCCGCACCCCCGAGAGGGCCCGGTCCGAGAGGTCCTCCACCGGCTCGCCGGCCACCCGGACGGAGCCGGCGGTGGGGCGTTCGAGGGTCCCGGCCACCGCCAGGAGCGTCGACTTGCCCGAGCCCGACGGGCCGGTCACCGCCACCAGCTCCCCGTTCTCGACGACGAGGCTCACGTCGTGGAGGGCGGTGACCGGGGACGTCCCGGCGTGCACCTTGGTCACCCGCTCGAGCTCGAGGGCGGTCACTGCGCCACGACCACCTTGGTCCCGGCGCTGATGCCGGCCCCGTGCACCTCGACCCGGCCCCCGGCGAACAGCCCGGTCGTCACGCCCACGAGGTGACGGGTCCCCGACGGCTCGACCACCTCCACCCCGTAGCCGCCGCCGGCGAGGGCGAGCAGCGCCGTCACCGGCACGGCGAGCACCTGCCGGACGGCGGCGGTCGTGAGCGCCACCTGCACGGGGACGTCCGACTGGCTGCCGGTGGCCGCCGGGTGGTCGGGGACCACGGTCAGCTCCGTCGTCACCGCCGACGACGACGACCCGCCCGACGTCGTGCCGGGCGGCGGCGGTCCGACGGCCGCCGCCCGGCCGGGCGTCGACGCCCCCGACGGCAACAGGATCGAGACGGTCTGCCCGACGGACACCGTCGGGAGGTCGGGGTTGAGCGGCACGGTCACGGTGCGCACGGTGGTCGAGTCGGCGAACGGGCTCGCGCCGGGCGTGGCCGCATCGCCCGGCGCCACGCTCTCGGCCCCCACCTCGACCGCCCCCGGCAGGAACACCACGACGCCGAGGGGGATGGTGCCGTTCGCCTGGTAGCCGTTGGCCGTCTGCCACCGTTCCACCGCGGCCACGGTGAGGCCGCCGTAGTGGCCGTCGGCCGTGGTGGCGAGCCCACGGGCGAACCCGAGGGTCAGCAGGTCGGACTGCAGCTCGGCCACGTCGGGGCCGTCGGTCATGCCCGGGGTGAAGTCCCGCCAGGCCGGTGTGGTCCCGGTCATGAGCACGACGGGCTGGTTGTCGACCCGGTAGAGCGGGTCCCCGGGGACGACCGCCGTGCCGGCGGCCGGCAGCCAGGTGTAGGTACCGGGCAGCTGGTCCACGACGGGGTCGGTCGGCGCGTACCCGAGGGTCCCTGCGGTGAGCACCGAGGTGGCGAGGTCGGTGCGGACGACGGTGGCCGTGCTGGTGGCCGGGGGCGGCGACGTGGCCGGCGCGGCGGCCCCGCCGCGCACGGCCAGGGCCACCAACGCGCCGGCCACCGCCGCGGCGAGGAGCGCGGCCGGCACGGTCAGTCGGCGGGCCTTCACGGTCCGGTCCCGTTGTCCTGGACGCCGGCGGGCAGGAAGTGTCGACAAGCTCGGTCGGCCGCCCGGAACTGGGGCGAGTACCGCCCGAAGTCGCCGGTGATGCCGGGCACGTTGCCGAGGTTCAGCTGACCGAACGAACCGGGGTCGAGCATGGCGATGTCATGCGCCCGCATGCACACCGCGTAGTTCGTGAGCGCCTGGATGTGGGCGGTGGCGAACTGCTGCTGGTGGGCCATCTTCGTCTCGGCGACCGCCGCGATGTAGTGGTTGCACGCGTGGTAGGCCGACGCGGTGGTCGGGGTCCGTGGGGGGAGCTCGATCGAGAGACCCTGGTGCCCCGGCCGGTGGAAGGGGTCGGCCATCTGGACGCCGTGCCGACGCATGCACCGTGTGAAGTCGACGAAGTCGGCGTCGAATTGGGCCGAGGTGGCGGCCGACTGCCCGGTCGTCGTGGTCCCGTGGCCCGGCAGGCTGGCCACCGACGAGCCCTCCGGGGTGGAGGAGCAGGCCGCGGCGAGCAGGCCGGCGAGGAGGAGCGCGGGCAGCAACCACGCGGGCCGCCGTCGGCCTCTCGGTCGTCGTCGGGTGTCGGTCATCGGGTCCTCCTCGTCACGGTGAGCGGCATGGACCGGTCCTACGCCTCGTCCCCTCACACCGGCGCGACGCGACCCTCCGGCGGACGGCCGGACGCGCCCGGAGAATCCCTGGTCGGCAGGCAGCGACGGGGGCGACGGCCGCCGGGGCTGTGACCCCCGTGTGACCCGAGCTTTGGCAGGATGGAGCGGTGAGAGTCCTCGTCGTCGAGGATCAGGCCGACCTGGCCGACGACATCGCCGACGGGCTGCGCGACCAGGGGATCGGGGCCGACGTGGCCTACGACGGCTCCGCCGGCATCGAAAAGGCCCTCCTCGCGTCGTACGACGTCGTCGTGCTCGACCGCGACCTGCCGAAGGTGCACGGGGACGCGGTGTGCGCCGCGCTGCGGGGGAACGCCTCGGGGTCGAGGATCCTCATGCTGACCGCGGCCGGAGCGATCGAGGCCCGGGTCGAAGGCCTCAACCTCGGCGCTGACGACTACCTGACGAAGCCCTTCGCCTTCGAGGAGCTAGTGGCCCGGGTGCACGCGCTCGCCCGGCGGGCCCCGTCGACCTCGCCCGTGCTCGTCCGGGGCGACCTGGTGCTCGACCGGGCCCGACGGCGGGCCAGCCGGGGCGGCCGGCCGCTCTCCCTCACGAAGAAGGAGCTCGGGGTGCTCGAGGTCCTGCTGGTGGCGGACGGCGCGGTGGTGAGCGCCGAGGACCTCCTGGAACGGGTGTGGGACGAGCACGCCGACCCGTTCAGCCGGACCGTCACGGTCACCCTCGGCCGGCTGCGCCGCAAGCTCGGTCCACCCGACGCCATCGAGACCGTCGTCGGCAGCGGGTACCGGTGGCGGTGAGCCTCCGTCGTCTCTGGCCGGAGCGGGTCCGCACGCGGCTGACCCTCCTGTACGCCTTGTTGTTCCTCGCCGCCGGCTCGGCGCTGCTCGGTCTCACCTACGGGCTCGTCGCGAGCAACCTCTCGGGCAGGTCCTCGTCCGTCCAACCCAAGGCGGTCGAAGCTCAGCAGCTCCTTGCGGTCTGCAAGTCCACGCCGCACCCGTCGCCCAACCTCCTCGAGAAGTGCAAGTTCGCCTTCACCGCCGGGGCCAAGGCCGGCTCGGCCGACCAGCGGGCCCTGACGCTCGACACCCTGCTCCTCTACTCCCTCCTCGGGCTCGGGGTCATGACGGTGGCCTCGGGTGCCCTCGGCTGGGTGATGGCCGGCCGCGTGCTCCGTCCGGTGCGGACCATCACCGAGACCGCCCGGCGGGCGTCGGAGGAGCATCTCGGGGAGCGACTGGCCCTAGGCGGTCCGAAGGACGAGCTGAAGGAGCTGGCCGACACGTTCGACGAGATGCTCGAGCGGCTGGACGCGGCGTTCGCCAGTCAACGCCGGTTCGTGGCCAACGCCTCCCACGAGCTGCGGACGCCGCTCACGGTCATGCGCACGGCGATCGACGTGACGCTGGCCAAGACCACGCCGACCGAGGCGCAGCTGACCACGATGGCGGTGAAGGTCCGTCGGGCCGTCGACCGCAGCGAGCGGTTGATCGCCGCCCTCCTCACCCTGACCACGAGCGACCAGGGTCTGCAGAGCACCGAGGACGTCGACCTGGCCACCCTGGTGGAGGACGCCCTGGACGAGGCGGACCCGGCGATCAGGGAGGCCGAGCTCGATGTCACCGCGGACCTCGATCGGGCGATCGCCCGCGGTGACCTCGTGCTCCTGGAGCGGATGGTGAGCAACCTCGTGCAGAACGCCGTCCACCACAACGTGTCCGGCGGCTGGGTGAGGGTCCGCACCGGGAGCAACGCCGAGGGTGCCTTCCTCACCATCGCCAACGGCGGCGGGGAGGTGCCGGCCGACGTCGTCCCGACACTGTTCGAGCCCTTCCGTCGGTGGGAAGGTGGCGCTCCCACCCCCGACGACGGGGGGGTCGGACTCGGGCTCTCGGTCGTCCAGGCGGTGGCCGTCGCCCACGGCACGACCGTGGCGGCCCGGACCCTCGACGGCGGAGGACTCGAGTTCTCGGTCGAACTGCCGAGAGGGCAGGCCATCGGGGCCCCCGTCGCGGTCCCGGCCTTGCCGGGTCGCTCGTAGCCGAGGTCGGCGCCGAACGATCGCCCGGGTCGTCCAGCTCGGTCGGACATCCAGACGGGGCGACCTTTTCTCGGACATGGCCGCCCTCGGACATGGCCGCGTCGAACAGGGGCCCGAGGAAGGACCTCGTCACATAGGGCACCATATATGGTACCCTCCCTTTGTGCACAAGACGACGCTCTACCTGCCGGACGAGCTGAAGCGGTCGTTGCGGAGACTGGCCGATGCCTCGGGACGCTCGGAAGCCGACCTCATCCGTGAGGCGATCGCCACCAAGGTCGAGGCAGCCGAGACGCCCAGGCCGCGAGGGGGCCTGTTCGCGAGCGGGGACCCGTCGCTGTCCGAGCACGTCGACGAGGCCCTCGCGGGCTTCGGTGCACCCTGAGGTGCTCGTCTGTGACACGAGCGGGCTGATCGCCTACTTCGACGCCAGTGACGCTCACCACAGAGAAGTCAGCGACGTCGTCCATCATGATCCGGGCCCGTTCATCGTGTCGCCCTACGTCGTCGCCGAGCTCGACTACCTGCTCATGTCGCGGCGCGGCGTGGCTGCCGAACTCGCCGTGCTGGACGAGCTGTCGGGGGGCGCGTTCGTCCTCGCGTCCATCGAAGCTCCAGATCTCAGACAGATTCGCGACGTCGTGGGCCGCTATCGCGATCAGGGCATCGGCGTCACCGATGCATCGCTCGTGGTCCTGGCCGGTCGCTATCGGACGGACCGCCTGCTCACGCTCGACCGCCGCCACTTTCAGGTCCTCCATACGCAGAAGGGGCAGCCCTTTTCCCTCGTACCTGTCTGATGGGTGACCGCCCGGGCCTGTTGGTTCAGGGGGACCGCCACTCGTCGACGCCACCCACGCCGAGGACGAGACGCATCTCGTGGACCGCGGCCACCTGCTCGGGGCGGGGTGGCTTCGTCACCCTGGCCCCGGCGGCGGCGTCCAACCAGAAGCCGCCCCCGTCGCGGAGGGCGATCCAGGGTACGAGGGTCCCGTTGTCCGGCTTGGCGTAGCCGTAGACCCGGGAGGCCAGGTTGAGGGCCTCGATCTCGCCTCGCGGGGCCCGCTTCGTGCGGAGCAGGTTGTGGGCGATGACCCCGTCGGGTCCGACGAGGACCCGCATACCGATGCCCCGGATGGCCACGTAGAAGAACTCCACGGCGACGAGGACCGAGATGACGGCGCCGACCGAGTTGCGGGTGTCGGAGATGCCCGGCGTCCCCTCCCGGTTGACGAGCCAGACGGCGAAGGCCACGAGGGCGAGGCCGATCACCATCTGGACGAGGCAGAGCACGGTCACGGCCGGTCGCGTCAGCCGGTAGGCGCGGGTGGGGGAGATCGTGGCCGCCATCAGCGCCCCAGCAGCTCGTCGAGCTCGGGGACCGAGGGGAGCGGGAAGAGGTCCTTGTCGGCGAAGCTCCGCAGCACGATGGCCCAGTCGGGCCGGGCCCGGACCAGGTCCCGCACCTCGGCCACGCCCTCGTCGGTTCGACCACCGAGGAGGAGCGCCCCGATGCGCAGGAGCCGCAGGTTGCCGTCGTCCGGGAGCTCGGCGAGGGCGGCGTCGGCTTCGGCGAGCGCCACGTCGATCTCGCCCCGGAAGAGCGCCACCTCGCCTACGTCGCTGCGGTGGTAGGCGGTCGCCGTGCGCAGCAGGTGCCCGAGGTCCTCCAGCGGGGCGTCGGCGTGGTCGACCCTGATGTCGACCAGGCGACCCTCCCACGGCCACGCCTGCGACTCGGGCTCGACGATGATCATCGCCGCCGACATACGGCCCCGGGCGTCACCGCCGGCGGCCTCACCGGCCCCGAGGGCAGCCAGGAGGCGCGTGGCGAACGGACCGCGCGTCGCCTCATAGGTCTCGGCCATGGCCGGCCACACCCGATCGCTCGCCATCATGTTGGCCTGCACCGAGTAGCCGTCGCCGACGTGGTGGCCGGCGTAGTCCACGCACTTCGAGCCGGTGAACGTGCCCGTGGCGCCGGCGGCGTCGACGACGCCCACCTGGCGCAGCTCGCGCTGCTCGTCGGCCCGCCGCACCTCGGCGAGGGCCTCCTCGGCCCGGCGCCCGGCGGCCAGCAGATCGAGACAACGAGGCCCGTAGGCCGGTTCGGCGTGGGCCTGGGTGGCCACCGCACCGACCCCGGCCCGGGCCCACGGGGCGATGGCGCCGACGGCGAAGTAGCAGGTCTGGATGGCCACGCCGAGCTGACCCGTCTCGGCGTCCCGTGCGACGATGGAGTAGGTCACCGGACGCCGGTTCGGTGCGTACGGTTCGCGACGACCGCCATGTCGCCAACCTCCCTTCGCCCGGTGGGGGCGCCGACAACGCGCCGGACCCCCGGCGCCGCGTCAGCATACGGCGCCGGGGGTCCGGGCGGCGGGGGACGAAGGGCTACGGGGTGACGACGTGGAAGCCGGCGACGTTGTTCCCGTTCACGCTGTGGCCCGAGTCGTTCACAAAGGTGTAGAGCGGCAGGCCGTTGTAGGTCACCTGGAGGCCGCCGCCGGGTGCCGGCATCGTGCCGAGCGTGCCCACCACGCCCTTGCCGCCCTTGGGCGTCGTGTCACCGGCCGGGAGCACGAGCGGGGGCCACACCTGGAGGCACCCGCCGGTGCAGGTGCCGCTCGGGAGGTCGTAGAGCGTGGCGCCCGGCTTGGTGACGAGGATGTGGCCGAAGCCTTTCCGGTTCGCCTGCTTCACGACGACCGGCGTCTTGCTGGCGTGGACGGCGGCCGACGAGGCCGGGGTGAAGGCGAGGGCCGGGGCGAGGGCCACGGCCACGCCGGCGGCCAAGGCCAGCGACCGGAGCCGTACGGAGGTCCGGCGAGGTGAGGGCCGGTGGTCCACCTCGGTGACGACGTGCGAGGACGACGGGGTGCGCTGCGGGGTCATGGCTTCCCTCCTCGGGGTGGTGGCAGTGGTGGACGGTTGGTACGCAACGGAGCCGACGGTGGATTGTCGGCACCGGGAAAAGCGGTCGACCTGCGCAACCCGCCGACGGGCGGGCCGCTCGTCGTAGACTCTCGACCCGTGGCCCACGTGCTCGCCGTGGCGAACCAGAAGGGCGGCGTGGCCAAGACCACCACCGCCCAGGCCCTGGGCTTCGCCCTGGCCGAGCAGGGCCGGCGGGTGCTCCTCGTGGACCTCGACCCGCAGGCCTGTCTCACCTACTCGCTCGGCTTCGATCCCGACGCCCTGTCGGACTCGCTCCACGACGTGATCGTGCGCCGGGCGAAGCTGGCCGACGTCCGCCGTCCGGTCCGAGGGGTCGACGGCCTGTCCGTCGTCCCGGCCACGATCGACCTGGCCGGCGCCGAGGTCCACCTGCTCACGGCGACCGGCCGCGAGCACGTGCTGGCCCGGGCCCTCGAACCCGTGCTGGCCGACCACGACATCGTGCTCATCGACTGCCCGCCGTCCCTCGGCGTGCTTACGATCAACGGCCTCACCGCCTCCGAGGCCGTCCTCATCCCGCTGCAGTGCGAGGCGCTGAGCCACCGCGGCGTGGGCCAGCTGCTCGAGACGGTGGAGGACGTGCGGACGTTCGCCAACGCCGACCTCCGGGTGCTCGGGGTGGTGGCCACGATGTACGACGCCCGGACCCGCCACGCCCGACGGGTGCTCGAGGAGGTGGGCGACCGCTACGGCCTGTCGGTGCTGGAGCCGCCGATCCCGAAGTCGGTGCGTTTCGCCGAGGCCCCCGAGCTCGGCCGCTGCATCATCCAGCACGCCCCCGACTCGGCCGGCGCCGCGGCCTACCGGGCGTTGGCGGTCACCGTGGCCGGGCTGCTCGAGCCGGTCGGCACGACCGGCCCGGCCTGAGCATGGGGGAGGGCGGGGCGCGGCCGACGACGGCTGCGGGCACGACCGGTGGCGGCCGGGGCCCGGACCCCCTCGGGAAGCGGGCGCTCTTCTGGCGCCCGGCCGGCGACGTGCCCGCCGGGACGCCGCTCGGGCGCCGGGCCTTCTACTCGGACGCCAAGGGGGAGGTCGAGGACCCGTCGCCCCTCCGCCGCGGGCCGATCCTCGTCACCTGCTCAGCTTGCGGGACGGCCAGCCGGGTCGGCCTCGTCGACTTCGTCCTCTACCAGCTGCCGTTCGCCCTGTACTGGCCGCGCCGCCGCTTCGACCATCTGATGACGTGCCCCGCCTGCCGGCGACGGGTCTGGGCGAGCGTCACACTGCGGCGCGCCTGATCCCGTCGCGGCGACTCGAGTGCTCGCTCCACGGGGTTCCCTCGTCGACGCCGCCGGTCGGGCGCCCGACGACCGACGCCGTCGGCCGACCGTGGGCGGAGCGTGCGCCGCAGCGGTCGGACGAGTGGTGACACGGTGAGTATCCACCACATCATCGAGCACTACGGCTATCTGGCCGTCTTCGTCCTCGTGGGGCTGGAGAGCTTCGGCATCCCGCTGCCCGGCGAGACCGCGCTCGTGGTGGCGGCGACCTACGCCGGTGCCACGCACCACCTCAATCCGGTGATCATCTTCCTGGTCGGCTCGGCGGCGGCCATCATCGGCGACACGTGCGGCTACTGGATCGGCGACAAGGGCGGCTACCCGCTGCTCCGGCGCTACGGCCACTACGTCCGCATGGACGAGCCCAAGCTGAAGGTGGCCCGCTATCTGTTCGACCGCAACGGGGGCAAGGTGGTGTTCTTCGGCCGGTTCGTCTCGGTGCTCCGCACCTACGCCGCCTTCCTCGCCGGCGTGAACATGATGCACTACCGCAAGTTCCTGCTCTTCAACGCCACCGGCGGCATCATCTGGTGCGCCATCTACACGTTCGGCGCCTACTTCTTCGGCTCGGCGCTCACGAAGATCGCCGGGCCGGTGGGCTTCGCCCTCCTCGGCCTGGCCGTCGTCATCATCGTGGTCGTCGTCCTCCTGACGAGGCGGCAGTACCGCAGCCTCCTGGCCAAGGCGGAGGCGGCCTACCCCGGCCCGCTCGACTGAGGTTCTCCGCCTTCGGACCGGCGTGGCGCGGGTCGTGCCTCAGTCGTCCGTGAGGTAGAAGGCGGCCGGCACCGTGTCGGTGCGCCGGACCCGACCCCGGAACTCGAGGAGCACGAGATGGGCCAGCGTCTCGCCGTTGGCCGCCCGCTGCATGAACGTCGGGATGTCGTCCCAGGGCCGTGACCACCGGAGCGAGAGGGTGATGTCCCAACACGACGAGCCCGGTCGCTCCCGGAGGGCCTCTTCGATCTCGGCGAGACGCTCGGCGTGGTGGGCGAGGAGCTCGTCGAGGCGGGCGCCGAGGTCGGCGAAGCGGTACTCGTGCGCCGGGAGGACCTCGTCGGGGTGGAGCGACCGCAGGCGGGCCAGCGACTCGAGGTAGTCCCCGAGGGGGTTCGGGATCTGCTGGCTGTGGAAGGCCACGTTGGGCGTGATGCGCGGCAGGACGTGGTCGCCGGCCAACAGGAGCTGGTCGCGGTCGCTCCAGAAGCAGACATGGCCGGGGGAGTGCCCCGGCGTCCAGATGGCCCGCAGGGGCCACCCGGCCAGGTCCACCACCTCACCGTCCTCGAACAGCACGTCGGGCAGGGCCATCGTGACGAGGCTGCGTATCTCCATCGAGGCGGAGGCCAGGTCGCCGAGCAGCTCCTCGGGGACCCCGGAGATGGCCATGAGCTCGCGCATCTGGGCCACCGTGTCGTCGGTCTTCACGTAGCGCCCCTCGAGGAGACGGGCGTCGGCGGGGTGCAGGCCCACCCAGGCCCCCGAGGTCTCCCGTACCCGCGCCGCGAGGCCGTAGTGGTCGGGGTGGATGTGGGTGACGAGCACGGCCTGGACGTCGGCCATGCTGCCGCCGGCCTGGGTGAGACCGGCTTCGAGGGCCGACCAGGCCTCGTCGGTGTCCCAGCCGGCATCGACCATGGCCACCCCGCCGTCGGCCAACTCGAAGAGGTAGACGAGGACGTAGCGGAGGGGGTTGTTGGGGATCGGCACGGGGACCGACCACAGTCCTGGACGCACTTGTTCGACCGGCGGCAGCACCTGAGCGTCCCAGGCCTCCTTCTGCCGCGTCCCGGTGATCTCGATGGTGGACACCCGAGCACGGTAGCCGGGGGTGGTCGACCGTCGAAAACCGGCGTCGCATGGTTGCCGTCCGGTGGCGGATCAGCTCGCAGGTTGCCATGCGGTAGCTATCCAGTGGCATCAGCATGAGAAACATGGATTTTGCGGGGAGGCCGTCGGTACACTCGCCCCAACACGGAAGAAGGTGTGCGCTCGCTTCTCGTGTCGGAAAGCGTCAGAGGCGCAGCCGCTTGGGCAACGGCTGACCTACGTGCGAGCACTACCAGGGGAACTTCTATGGAGCGGACCGACGAGGTGGGGGCGCGGTTCCGGCAGGTGGTGGACAGCTGCCGCGACGCCTTCATCGAGGTCGACGCCCACGCCCGGATCACCGAGTGGAGCCGTCAGGCCGAGGAGCTCTTCGGCTGGACGCACGGTGAGGTGGTCGGCTCGCCCATCGCCGAGCTGATCTCGCCGCGCTTCAACGAGGTCCTGATGCAGGGCATGCAGGTGCTCCGCAGCGAGACGGACAGCGGCACGGTCGACTGGCCGTCGTTCATGATCGACCTGGAGTTCATCCACCGGGACGGCCGGCTGATCCTGGCGACCGGTGCGGTGTTCGTGACCGGGAGCGGCGAGGGATTCCGCATCGGGGGCTTCATCCACGACGCCTCGATCGACACCACGGTCGGCCGGGTCCTCGCCCGGGACCGACTGCACGACATCTTGACGGGGCTGCCGAACCGGTCGCTCTTCACCCGCCGCCTGACCGTGGCCCTCGACTCCCTCCAGGACCAACCAGCGTCGGTGGCGGTGGCCGTCCTCGACGTGGACCGGTTCAAGGCGATCAACGACGCCCTCGGGCACGACGTGGGCGACGAGCTCCTCGTCGAGGTGGTGTCCCGGATCCGCGAGGCGGCGGCCGGGCCCCACCCCCTCCTCGCCCGGCTCGGCGGCGACGAGTTCCTGGCGCTCTTCGAACGCCCGGACCACGGGGCCCGTCGGGCGGCCGAAGCGTTCGCCGAGCGGACGCTCCGGGCCCTCGCCCGACCGTTCAAGATCGCCGACACCGAGGTCTTCATCACCGCCAGCATCGGCATCGCGGTCACGACCGACCCCTCCGACGACGCGGCGACGCTCCTCTCGAACGCCGAGGCGGCGATGCACGAGACCAAGACCGAAGGCGGGGGCAGCAACAAGGTCTTCGGTGAGGCCATGCGCCGCCAGGTCGTGGAGCGGATGACCACGGAGCACTCCCTCCACCGGGCCCTCGACCGGGGCGAGCTGGTCCTCTTCTACCAGCCGGTGGTGGACATCTCGGGCGCCCGTCCCGTCGGGGTCGAGGCCCTCATCCGCTGGGAGCACCCCGAGCACGGTCTCATGGAGCCCGAACGCTTCATCCCCGTGGCCGAGGAGAGCGGGCTCATCATCCCGATCGGGACGTGGGTGCTCGAGCAGGCGTGCCAGCAGCTCCGCGCCTGGCGCGAAGCCGGCCACAGCGGACCAGAGGGGACGGTCGAGGTGAACCTCTCGGCCCGCCAGATCGACCATCCCGACGTCGTGGCCACCGTGGAGCGCATCCTCACCTCGACCGGCCTCCCGCCGGCCAACCTCACGCTCGAGATCACCGAGAGCGCCCTCATGCGCGACGCGGTGGCCGCGCTCCACGTGCTCCAGGCGCTAAAGCACATCGGCGTGGCCCTCGCCATCGACGACTTCGGCACGGGCTACTCGTCGCTCAGCTACCTGCAGCGCTTCCCGCTCGACATCTTGAAGATCGACAAGTCGTTCGTCGACGAGCTCGACGGCGACCAGGGGACCGAGATCGTGGCCGCGGTGATCAACCTGGCCCACGCCCTCGGGCTGTCCGTGGTGGCCGAGGGCGTGCAGAACAAGGAGCAGCTGGCGACGCTGCGGGCGCTGCGCTGCGACTACGCCCAGGGGTTCCTCTTCTCGCGGCCCGTCCACGACAGCGAGCTCACGATCCCGTTCGGCCTGTCGGAGACGAACGTCCGCGCCGGCCGCTCGACCCGGCTCAGGCGCCGGGCAGCCGGGCGCGGATCGCGCGGAAGTGGTCTCGTCGACGGTTGAGGTCCGCCCGGTACGCCGGGTTGTCGGTGCCGGCGATCTCCGAGCTCATCTCACCGAGCGCCTCGTCGATGGCCGCAGCGAGCAGCGCGGCCTCTTCGTCAGTCAGGTCGAGTTGCACGATCTCCATCGTGGCGTCCGCCGCGCCGTCCCGCAATCCAGAGCATCACCGGTGGCCCCCCAAGTGGGCTGGCGTTAAGGTTCGGCGGACTTGCCGACAGCCAGACCAAGGGGGTCGCCATGCTGGTCCAGATACCCATCACCAAGGGCCCACATCTCAAATTTCTGGACAGTCACTTCGGCGGCCAGTCCGCCAACTTCTTGGCCAATTACGACGCGGCGCTCGCGGCGCTCCAACCCGACGCCGATCTCGGGGCACTCGCGCAGGCGCGCCTCGGGCAACTGCCGCAGGAGGCGATCGACCACTTCAAAGACCACTGGCTCGGTGGCGGCGACGACTGGTGGCCGGGCGCCCAGCCCATCGCGCCCGTTCTCGTCGCCGGCCTCACCGCGGCCATCACGGCGGCGAAGCAGGCTCAGGTGCCGATGCACTTCGTGTGGGTCTCCGGCGCCACCGCCGACGTCCAGGTGGCCTTCTCCAAGAGTGACCACCAGGTGACGGTGTACTTCCTCACTCCCACCGCCGGCGAGCCGCCGAACCACCGCGCGAACGACGTGACCGTCTGGGGGCGTGACGCAGCCGGCAACGTGAAGGAGCTGTCGACCTGAGCCGCCCGACGGCGTCAGCTGGCCACGGCCAGGAGCCGCCACTCGCCGGGCACGCCCCGCAGTTCGTGGTCGCCCCGGTCCACGAAGACGTGCGGTGAGCCGGCGACGAGGTCCTTCACTGTCTTCGAGACCAGGACCTCGTTGGGCTCGGCGAGCGCCCCGATCCGGGCCCCGATGTGCACCGCCATGCCGGCGATGTCGGTCGGGGTGATCTCGCACTCACCGGTGTGCACGCCGGCGCGGACCTCGAGCCCGAGCGTCTTGGCCTGGGCGACTATGGCGAGGGCGCACTCGATGGCCCGACCCGGGCCGTCGAAGGTGGCGAGGAGGCCGTCGCCCGTCTCCTTCACCTCATGTCCCCGGTAGGTGGTCAGCTCGGCCCGGGCCACGGCGAGCAGGCGTTCGAGGAGCTCGGCCCACCGCCGGTCGCCGATCTCGGCGATACGGCGGGTGGAGTCCACGACGTCGACGAAGAGGATCGTGTAGAGGGCCCGGTCGACGTCGCGGCTGAGACGTGTACCAGTGAGGAACTGCTCGACCTCGTCGAGGACGGCCTCGGTGTCGCCGGCCACGATCATGTGGTCGTTGCCCGGGAGCTCCACGTAGCGGGCGGCCGGGATGTGGTCCGCCAGGTAGTGCCCGTGCTCCGGCGGGCTCACCGCGTTGCCCGCCGTGTGGAGGACGAGCGTCGGCACCGACACGGCCGGGAGGATGGGCCGGATGTCGAGGCCCATGGCCATCTGGGTGACCGCGATGGCCTGTCCCGGGCTGCCGGTGGCCTGTTCGTGTCGGGCCCAGGATTGCCGCATCCCCGGCTGCTTGGCCAGGCTCGGCGCGGCGAACTGGATGCTGAAGCCGGTCCCCCAGGCCGAGCGGTAGAGGTCGTAGCCGGCCTCGAGCATCTCGGGCGGGTGGCCCCAGGGGTAGTCCTCGGCCCAGGCCAGCCGGGCCCAGGTGTTGTAGAGGACGAGCGCCGTCGTGTGCTCGGGGTAGGTGGCGGCGAACGTCATGGCCACCGCGCCGCCGTCGCTCGTCCCGAAGAGGGCGGCCCGCTCCAGGCCGGCCGCCTCCATCACCGCCTTCAGGTCGTCCACCCGCTCCTCGAGTGTGGGGGGCTGGCCCGGCACCACGGGGTCGGACCGGCCGACGCCGCGCTGGTCGAAGGTGACGAGCCGGGAGAACGACGTGAGCCGCCGGAAGAAGCGCGAGGCCAGCTGGTCCTCCCAGAGCACCGACGTGCTGGCGCCGCCGAGCACGAGGACCACGTCGAGCGGGGCGCTGCCCGTCACCTGATAGGCGATGTGGGCGTCGCCGCTGTGGGCGTACCTGGTGGGTGGGGTGGCGATCATGAGGGGGCAGTACGTCGGCGGCGAGGGGGAGATTCCCGCCCGGCCAGCTCAATGCTACGGAGCGGCGGGCGTCGACGTCGTGGCCAGGTGGTTCGGCGTCAGTGGGGGTGGCCGCCGGCGAGGAGCTCCAAGGCGTGGGGGAGGACGTCGACCACCGCCTCGAGGCACTCCCGGGCGCCCGACGGCGAGCCGGGCGTGTTCACGACGAGCGCCGGCCCGAGCGTGCCGGCGTTGGCCCGAGACAGCCGCCCGAGGGGGTTGACCGCCCGCATGGCCTCAGCGAGGCCCGGCGCGCTCCGGTCCACCACGTCGGCCGTGGCCTCGGGGGTGACGTCGGTCGGGGCGAAGCCGGTCCCGCCGGTCGTCACCACGAGGCCGGCGAAGTCGGCGGCCAGCTCCTTCAGGGTCCGCCCGATGGCCGCCCGGTCGTCGGCCACCGTGCGCCGCTCGAGCACGTCGAAGCCGTGCGCGCCGAGCACGTCGGCCAGCGCCTGACCGGAGCGGTCCTCCCGCTCGCCGCGGGCGACCGAGTCCGAGACCGTGAGGATCTTGGCCGTGAGCGCCATCGGGCCTCAAGCTACCGGCGGCCCGTCGTCGGACCGGCCCATGAACTCGACCGGCACGCCGTCGGGGTCGGTGACGTAGAAACTGCGTCGCCCCGGGGCTGGCAGATCGACGATCGGGGTCGGGTCACCCCGGCCGCTGGCCGTGAGCCGGGCGTGGAGGCCGTCGAGGTCGGCGACCTCCACGCTCAAGTGGGCGTTGCCCACGTGGGCGTGGCCCGTCGGACCACCGGGGGCGCCCCCGGCCCGGTAGGCCACGAGCTGCAGCGTGACCTGGCCGAGGCCGAGGAGCGCCACGTCGATCGCCGCCCCCTCGTTGCCGGTCAGCATGTCGAACCACGTCCCGCCGGTGGCCACGTGGGGGAGGAGGACACGGCACCCGACGACGTCACGGTAGAAGGCGACCGAGGTCTGGAGGTCGCTCACGGTGAACCCGACGTGGTCGAGCCGCCGCTCGGAGCCCGTCATGGCGCGGACCCGGCCAGGGTGCTCGCCCAGACAAGACGGCGCGTGCCGTCGGCCTGCGCCGTCCAACCGCGTCCTTCGAGCAGTGCGACCAGGTCGGGCGGCTCGTAGTGCACCTTCACCACCGGGTGCTCGGAGCCGTCGGGCAGCCGCCGGCGCTGGACGTCGCTCCCGTACTCGATGACGTAGGGGTCGGGTCGCCCGCCGTCAGGGTCGAGGCGGTTGTCGACGAGGAACACCCGGCCGGTGGGGTCGAGGCTGGCGGCCACGAGGTCGAAGAAGGCGTCCACGCGCCCCCTCGGCACGTGGGAGAGCCAGAACGAGAAGAACACGACGTGGTACCGGCGTTCGGGCGTCCAGGAGAAGAGATCGGCCTCGACGTAGGTGACGTCGGGGCGCCCGGTGCGTCGCCGGTTGCGCTTGAGGGCCTGCGGCGAGGCGTCGACCACGGTGAGCGATCGGGCCGTGCGGGCCAGGCGGGAGGTCCACCAGCCGGTGCCGCCCGCCAGCTCGAGGACGTCGCCGGTGACCCCGAAGTCCCCGAGCGCCCGCTCGACCATGGCGATCTCCTCCTGCCAGGCCCGGTTCTCCTCCTCCCCCCGGTCGTACAGGCCCCGTCGCTCCCACCACTGGTCGTAGTGAGGCGCTCGCCGGTCGTAGTAAGTGCGCTGCGCGGCGAGCAGCCGGTCGGTCCCGTCTCCGTCGCCCTCCTCCGTCGTCCGCGGCGGTCCCGTCATGCCGTTCACGCTCCCAGCGTACGAAACCCGGTCAGGTGGGCGACGAGCTCGACCCCGGCGACCAGTCGACGTGGAGGGTCGACTCGCCCGCCTCGACGGTGCGACCCCCGACCGGGACCGGGGTTCGGCCGTAGGTCACCGTCACCCGCAGGTCCTCCAGTCCCGGACGACCGCGGCGCTCCCAGCCTTCGATGAGCGTTCGCAATCGGCCGCTGGCCCGCTCGTCCCCCCAGGCCTCGAGGCGGCCCGCCTTCCCGGGTGCCCGGGTGAGCGCGGCCAAGCTCTCGCCGCCGGGCCCGACGACGGCCACGCCGTAACGACCGTCGATGTGGCACGAGAGGACCCCTCGGTCCCCGAGCCAGGTCAGGTAGAGGATGAGGCCGCCGGCCTCGGTGACCCGGACGGTCCGCACGCGCCGAGGCGTTTCGAGCAGCAGCCGGAGGACGCGGCGCGACGCGCTCCCCGAGAGGTTGGCCAGGCGAGCACCCTCCACATATCTGAGGAGTGGCGAGCGGCCGGTGGTGGCCACCGACGCCCGGAGCGAGGGGCCGACGGTGCCGGGCCGGCCGTCGGCCCGCAACGGCATGAACCCGCCCGGGATGACCGCGGTCGACCGGAGGCTGACCCCGTCGCGTCGGAAGGTCACCACCCCCTGGAGCGGGCCGACCGCTGGCAAGCGCAAGGGCAACTCGACGAGCCCGGCGTCGACGAGCTGGTCCCGCCAGGCCCGGGGCACCCGGTCGGCACTGGCGGTCACGACGATGCGGTCGAACGGGGCCCGGGCCAGCCAGCCGAGGTGGCCGTCGCCGACGACGACCTCGCAGTCGTACCCGGCGTCCCGGAGGGCGTCAGCGGCCCGCAGGGCGAAGGCGGGCTCGAGGTCGAGCGTGGTCACCCGGCCCTCCGCGCCGACCAGCCGCTGCAGCAGCGCGGCCTGGTAGCCGGTCCCGGCGCCGATCTCGAGGACCGACAGCCCCGGGCGGAGCTCGAGGGCCTCGAGCATCGGGGCCATGATGCTCGGGGCGGACGACGAGCTGATCGGGAGGCCGCGCCGGTCCGTCGCGGTGACGAGGGCAGCGTCGGGACGGTAGACGGCTTCGAGGCCGTCGCCCGCCTCGATCTCGGGGACGAAGGCCTCGCGGGGCACGGCGAGGAAGGCACCCCGGACGGCCGGGCTGCGTATCGCCCGCATCGCTTCGAGCTGCGCCACCATCTCCCCACGCCAGCTGGCGCTCGAGCGTGGGCGGCGAGACGATCCGGGTCGGGCCACCGCGCCATCGTGCCATCGGGTGCCTCCGCCTCGTCACCAGGCGCCGGTCAGCCCGACGGTGCGGTGCCTCCCGGTCGTTCTTCGAAGGTGGCTCGCCGTACCGGGCGAGCCTCGCCGAGCGCCATCCGATGACGCAGCCGGCGAAGACGAACCGGATGCGGTGCCGCTTCGAGGCGGAGTCGAAGGTGCTGGCCGGTACGAGCGGCACGCCAGCTGTCGGCCGACCCCCTCCCCACCTGGCAGGCGAGTGGCTACCCTTGGCCCATGGCGCGACTTTCGTTCCCTGACAAGGGCATGGGCGAGCACATCGACTGGGCCCTCATGCGTCCCGAGATGGCCGTCGGGATGGGCCAGCTGTCGAGCGCTGTCTACGACCACTCGAAGCTCCCGGTGCGAGAGCGGGAAGCGGCTCGCTGGACCATCGCCCTCATCAACGACTGCGCGGTGTGCCAGGACACCCGGGCGAAGCAGGCCGCGGTGGCCGGCGCCGACGAGCCCTTCTACACCGCGGTGAGCGACTGGCGGCACGCCGGGGGGCTCAGCGGCCGGGAACGTCTGGCGGCCGAGTTCGCCGAACGCTTCGCCCTCGACTACCTGGCCATGGACGACGAGTTGTGGCAGCGTCTCCACGCCGCCTTCACCGACGCCGAGCTGGCCGATCTCACGATGTGCTGCGGGATGTTCCTCGGCCTCGGCCGGGTGCTCGCCGTCGTCGGCGTCCGGGCCCCCGAGGAGCGCATCCTCGTCTGAGGTCGCTCACCCCGGCGCGCCGCCGGCCTCCGTCGCCGGTGGCAGGTACCAGGCACTGCGGTCCGAGAGAAGGCACATGAGCGACGCCACGAGCACCAGGGATGGGGCATCGGCCGGCTCCGAGGGTCCCACGCCGACGAGCGACCCCACGTTCGCCTCCTCGTGGCGGCGGCAGCGGCTCGACGTGAGCCAGCGGGTGGCCCGGGGGAAGACAGCCCGCAAGGACGCGCCTCGCTCCAGTCACGGGCGGTTCGTGGCCGCGCCGGACCGCCCGGACCCGATCGCCGTGCTCGAGCGGCAGGGCCGGGAGCGGGTGCAGGAGCTCGTGCCGATCCGCTACGGACGCATGCTCGTGTCCCCGTTCACCTTCTACCGCGGGGCGGCGGCGGTCATGGCCAACGACCTGGCGCCGACCCCGACCTCGAAGGTCACGGTGCAGCTGTGCGGCGACGCCCACCTGTCGAACTTCGGTGTGTTCGGCACCCCCGAGCGCCGGATGATCTTCGACATCAACGACTTCGACGAGACCCTGCCCGGTCCCTGGGAGTGGGACGTGAAGCGGCTGGCGGCCAGCTTCGAGATCATGGGCCGCTACCGGGGCTACGCCCGGGTCGACCGTCGGGACCTCGTGAAGGCCGCGGTCCGGGCCTACCGGGAGCGCCTCCGCGAGGTGGCGAACGCCGACACCCTGCAGGTCTGGTACGACCACCTGGAGGTGGGCGTGCTGCTCGACCAGGTGCGTCAGGAGCTCCGACAGGGTCGCTTGGCCGAGAAGTCGGCGACGCGGGCCGAGAACTACGTGGCCAAGGCGAGGACCCGCGACAACCTGCGGGTCTTCACCCGTCGGGTGGGCCACGTCGGCGACGAGCTCCGCATCGTGGCCGATCCGCCGCTGATCGTCCCGATCGAGGACCTCGTCGTCCCGGGGTCGGAGTGGGAGCAGTCCGAGATCCACATCAAAGAGCTCCTCGCCGCCTACCGCCGCACCCTCTCGGTGGACCATCACCCGCTCGAGGAGTTCCGCTATGTGCACGCCGCCCGCAAGGTGGTCGGCGTGGGGAGCGTCGGGACGAGGTGCTACATCCTCCTCCTCGTCGGTCGGGACGAGCGCGACCCGCTCGTCCTCCAGGTGAAAGAAGCCGTGGCCTCGGTGCTCGAGCCGTTCACCGGCCGGACCCCGCACGAGCACCACGGCCAGCGGGTCGTCGCCGGCCAGCGCCTGATGCAGGGGGCGAGTGACGTGTTCTTGGGCTGGCAGACGATCCAGGGGCTCGACGGTGTCACCCGCGACTACTACATCCGCCAGCTCCACGACTGGAAGGGGAGTGCGGACCCCGAAGTGATGCTCTACTCGGGCGCCCTGCTCTATGCCGCGGTCTGCGGGGGCACCCTGGCCCGGGCGCATGCCCGGTGGGGCGACCGCATCGCTATCGCCTCCTATCTCGGCGCCGGCGAGGTCTTCGACGAGGCGATCGCCGACTTCTCGGCGGCCTACGCCGACCAGAACGAGCGCGACTACGAGGCGCTCGTGACCGCCGTGCGCTCCGGGCGGCTGGTCGCCGAGACCGGGCTGTAGTCGACCGGCAGTTGCCGTCCTGACCGTTTCTCCTGCCGTGCTTGGTCGGCGGGTCGGTGTCGTCGGCGTCGGACGGAGCGGGCCGAGCCAGAGCGCCGTGCTGAGCGCTCCGAGGTCGGTGCCGCAGAGGGCACCCGCCGGTTGGGTGACGGCGCCGTTGCGGACGCCGCGGGCAAGGGCCGTCGAGGCTTCCCGGAAGTCCGGTGTCGCCTCGAGGGGATCGTCGGCGGCGGCTGAGGTCGCGGCGCTGGAGGCCGGCACCATCACGGCTTGCGCCATGGGCGCGCGCTGATCGAGCCGGCCGCCTCGCCGCTCGCCACATCGTCGGTGAGGGCCGGTCAGGTGGTAGCGGCCGCCGAGGAGCCGGTCACCGGTGTCCGTGCCCACTTGGGACCAGCTGTACCCCGGTCCTGGGCCCTTCGATCATGCCGCCGAGACGGGCCACCCGTGCTGCGTCGACCCTGGTCAGGGACGGGTGGACCCCAAGTTGCACGTCGGGGAGGGGGGATTTGAACCCCCGACCTCCTGCCCCCAAAGCAGGCGCGCTACCGGCTGCGCCACTCCCCGGTCCACCGCACGGAGCGGACACTCCAGGGTACCGGCCCGCGGCACCGACCAACGGCGGTCCGGTGCCTTCCCCCATGGCCTCGCGGCCGGAGCCGCACGCCTCGGCGTCGGTGAGCCGTGGCTGTTTCACAGGCGCGTCACAGGTGCGGGAAGCGTCCTGTTCACCGGCCGTCACACGGATCGGCACGTCCGTTGGGCACGAAGACCGGCGCGTCGCCTAAAGGTTGCAAGCATCCGAGCGCGCCGCGCGACGGCTCGTTACACTCCCGCCCGGCGCAGGCGGAGCGCCGGTGGGGACCTCTGCTCAGATCGGGCAGGGCATGTGACAACGAAGGGGGATCCCTCATGTTGGGTAGTTTCATGCGTCGTATCGGTGTCGTCGTCGGCACCGCTGCTCTCGTGGCAGTAGGGCTTGGCGTCGCTGGTGTGTCGACGGCCGGTGCTTCGGCTCCGACAGCGTTTGGCTCAGGTGCCCACCCCAATGGTGGGCCTCCCGGGAATCCGGTGACGTCGGGCAGCACCTGGACGCTCTACGACCTTGAGTTGGGCTTGCACGCGGTGTGCACGGTTAACACCTTCAGCACGAAGACATTCACCGACGACCAGAGTGGTAGTGGGACGTACAAGAGCACGACCAAGAAGACCAAGATGGTCATTACGAGCCCCCTCTACAACACCACGTTCACCTACACCGCCACGTGGGTCAGCGGGGACGGCGGCTATTGGCTCGGCACCTTTGCAGGAAACGGCCTCGTGTACGGCCCGTTCATCCTTGTCGCAGGAGCCAATCCCCTTGGCTGGAGCGACGCCATAGTCGGTAACCCGAGCTGCTAGCAGCCGGGGTACCCCCGGAACAAGCATGGCAACAAAGTTGACCAACGGCGTGGCGAACCCGGCCTCGAGCCTCGGTTCGGTCAGAGGCCGGGATCGGCGCTCGTAGCCGACGAGCAGCCAGTCAACTGGTACGCCATGCCGTTGCGGTACGAAGCAAGGAGCGCCGGCCCCGCAAGGGCCGGCGCTCCTCTTCGTCCGCCGAAGGTCGTGGCTGCCGGTACACAGGAAATCTTCGAAGTGGCTGGCGGTGAGGACACGGCTGACTCGGTGGCGTGACTGAGCGGCCGTCTGGGGTACTGCCCCACGAGAGACTCGGTGTCACGGCCCTGACCGCGAGGGAACGGGCGCGGTGCGGCCGCCCGCGCCGCTCCTCTTTGCGTCCCGGTGGCCGGCGCCGAGGCCCCGCTCGGCGGACGACGGCCGGTCAGCGTGCGCCGCGGACGAGGGTCCCGGGGCGCTCGCCGGTGTCCTTGCCTTCGGCGAAGGTGACTGTGCCGGACTTGATTGTGGCCACGTAGCCGGTGGCGTCCTGCAGGAGCCGCCGCCCGCCGGCCGGCAGGTCCGCCTCGACCCAGGGGTTGGAGACCTGCAGATGCTCGTAGTCCACGACGTTGAGGTCGGCGAGGAGCCCGGGTGCCACCCGGCCCCGGTCGCCGAGGCCGTAGAGGGCGGCGGTATCGCTGGTCTGCTTCTTCACGACCCATTCGAGGGGCAGCCGCTCGCCGCGGGTCCGGTCGCGGGTCCAGTGGGTGAGCATGAACGTGGGCATCGAGGCGTCGCAGATGATGCCGACGTGGGCCCCGCCGTCGGCCAGCCCGAGGACCGCCCGGGGGTGGAGGAGCATCTCGCGGGTCGGCTCGAGGCTGCCCGAGGAGTACCCGAGGATCGGCAGATAGAGCAGCCCCCGCCCCTCGTCCTCGAGCATGGCGTCGTACGCCACCTCGAGGGGCAAGCGACCGGTGGCCCGGGCCACGGCGGCGAGGGTGCGGTCGGGCCCGGGCTCGTAGTCGGGCGGCGACCCGAGGAGGTAGGTCTTCTCATAGGCCTGGCGCAGGGCCTCGGCGGTGGCCGCGTCGTCGGTGGTGAACGAGAGGATGGCCCGCCGCACCTCGGGGTCGAGGAAGGCCCGGTGGAGCTCGGCCGGCGGGAGGTGGCGGGCCTTCAGCTCGGCGTAGGCCGGGACCGGGTCGAGGAGGCAGTAGCTCGTCTGGTGGCCCGAGAGGAGCCCCGTCGGCCGCCCGGCCACCTGGGGCCAGAGAGCCGCCCCGTCGGCCTCGGCCTCGAGCGAGGCGGCCAGGAGCTCCCGCCACAGGTCGGGCGCCGGGTCCACCTGGATGAGGGCGAAGGTGACCGGCCGCCCGACGGCGGCCGAGAGGCGGCGCATCCAGGCCACCTCACGGGCCGGTTCGACGATGTCCTCCCCGGCCGAGCCGGCGGGGGCGAGCTCGAAGACGCCCGTCCCGAGCTCGCCGAGGGCCCGGCCGATGCCGAAGAGCTCGTCCTCGGCGGCGAAGGTGCCGGGCACGGGCTCCCCGTCGATGGCCCGGTGGGCGATCGTACGGGAGGTGGAGAAGCCGAGGGCCCCGGCGGCCACGGCCTCCTTGACCAGGGCGGCCATCTCGGCGATGTCCTGCCCGTTGGCCGGCTCGTTGTGGGCTCCCCGTTCGCCCATCACGTAGGCCCGCACGGCCCCGTGGGGCACCTGGGTGCCGAGGTCGATGGTCCAGGCCCGCCGTCCGAGCGCCTCCAGGTACTCGGGGAACGTCTCCCACTCCCAGGTGATCCCCTCGGCGAGGGCGGTCCCGGGGATGTCTTCCACCCCCTCCATGAGCCCGATGAGCCATTCGTGGCGGCCGGGGTGGGCCGGGGCGAAGCCCACGCCGCAGTTGCCCATGACGAGGGTGGTCACCCCGTGCCAGGCGCTCGGGGCGAGCACGTCGTCCCAGGTGGCCTGGCCGTCGTAGTGGCTGTGGACGTCGACCCAGCCGGGGGTGACGAGGAGGCCGTCGGCCTCGAGGACCTGGCGGCCGGCGGCCCGCCCGGGGGGCCCGACCGCGGTGATCAGGTCCCCGTCGAGGGCCACGTCGGCCACCCGGGCCGGCGCTCCCGTGCCGTCGACCACGGTGCCACCTCGGATCACCAGGTCGTGCACGCCACCCTCCTCGGACCTCGATCGGCCCGACCATCCTGGCATGCGCTACGGGGCGCCGCGCCCGGGGGCACCCCCTCGAGCCGGCCCTTCAGGGACCGGTCGGACCGGGGACCCCGCCCGGCCCGACCCGGCTCCCTCGTGCCCTGATCAGGACTTCTTGCCGAGGATGCGGTTCATCTTGGTGCCGCAGACCGGGCAGGTGCCCTGGGCGGCCCGACGGCCGTTGGCCAGCTCGACCTCGTGGCCGTCGAACTCCCGCTTCTCCCGGCACTTCACGCAGTAGCCCTCGTACATCGCCATGTGACGACTCTCCTCCGTCGCTCTTTCCGTCCGCCCCAGGCCTCGGGGACCCGAGGCGGAGGCTGGTCGAAAGTACCCCTGGTCGGGGGCCTGGACGCGGATGGGTGGTGCTCAATCTCGCTGACACACCCACTCGGTACCGTCCGGCCATGGTCCGGTGCCGCACCTTCCGCTACCTGCTCCAGCCAACGGCCCGCCAAAAGGTCGCGCTGGAGCTGCTCCTCCGGCTCCAGTGCGAGCTCTACAACGCGGCCCTGGAGGAGCGGCGGGGCGCCTGGGGTTGGGAGCGACGGAGGATCAGCTACATCGACCAGTCCAAAACTCTCACGGGCCTCCGGGAGGTCCGCCCCCAGGTGCTCGCCTGCGGGGTCGGGGTCTGCCGGGGGACGCTCAAGCGCCTGGACCGGGCCTTCTCCGCCTTCTACCGGCGCTGCCGGGAAGGCCAGCAGCCTGGCTACCCCCGCTTCAAGTCGGCCCGGCGCTTCGACTCGCTCCAGTGGGAGGACCGCAGCCCGGTCGGGCCCAGGCACGGACGCCGGGCGGGCGACCGCCGGGGTCTCAGGGACGGGGGTCGCCCGGCTCCTCGGGGCTGCCCGGGAGGGCGGCGGCCAGGCGCTCGGCCTTGCGCCGCTTGGCCTTCTCCTTGCCCGGGGGTCCCGGGGACCGCAGGAAGCGCTGGACGTCGCCGGGGAAGAGCGGCGGGCTGAAGAAGTAGCCCTGGGCCGTCGTGCAGCCCCGCTGGAGCAGCACCCGGCTCTGGTGGGAGGTCTCCACGCCCTCGGCCACGCATTCCAGGCCCAGCTGCTCGGCCATGGCGATGATGGCCGAGGCCAGCGTCTGCAGCTCCTCTTCGGGGCCGAGGATCTGGACGAACGAGCGGTCGATCTTGATCGTGGTCACCGGGAAGGCGGCGATCTGGCCGAACGACGAGGTGCCGGTGCCGAAGTCGTCGATCGTGAACCGGACCCCGTGGCGCCGGAGCTCCTCGACCGTCCGGAGCATCACTCCGCCCTCGTCGGCCGTCACCCGCTCGGTGATCTCGATCTCGAAAGTCTCGGGCGAGACGCCGTAGTCCCGCAGGGCGGTGAGGACGGTCTCGGTGAAGCCCGGGTGCAGGAGGTCGCGGTTCGAGACGTTGACCGACATGCGCAGCGGCGCCATGCCGTCGTCGAGCCAGAAGCGGACCTGGCGGCAGGCCTCCCGGATGACCCAGGCGTCGATGGCCACGATCAGGTTGGTCTCCTCGGCCCGGGGGATGAACATGGCCGGCTCGAGCACGCCCTTCACCGGGTGCCGCCACCGCACGAGGGCCTCCACGCCCACGACCTGGTTGCTCGAGAGGTCGATGTAGGGCTGGTAGAGGACGAAAAGCTCGTTGCGCTCGACCGCGTGGTGGAGGTCGGACTCGAGGTGGACGCTGTCGGCGGTCTCGGCCGCCGGCCGTGAGTAGACCTGGTAGGTGTGCCGTCCGAGGGCCTTCGACCGGTACATGGCCTCGTCGGCGTGGCTCATGAGGTCGTCGTAGGTCTCGCCGTGCTCGGGGGAGATGGCGATGCCGATGCTGGCCGAGGTGTACACCTCGTTGCCGCCGACGAGGTAGGGCTGGTGGAGGTCGGACAGCATGCGCTCGGCCAGCGGCTCGATGTCGGACAGCTCCGAGAGGCCCGGCAGCAGGATGGCGAACTCGTCGCCGCCGAGGCGGGCCACGGTGTCCTGGCGGCGCACGGTGTCGCGGAGCCGGTAGGCCACCTGGCAGATCAGCTCGTCGCCGGCGGCGTGCCCGAGCGTGTCGTTCACGCCCTTGAAGCGGTCGAGGTCGATGAAGAAGATGGCCGAGTCCTGTCCGACCCGCTTGGCCCGCTCGAGCTCCTGCTCGACCCGGTCCTGGAGGAGGCGGCGGTTCGGGAGGCCGGTGAGGGCGTCGTGCCAGGCGAGGTGGCCGACCTGCTCGAGCAGGCGGGCGTTCTGGAGGGCCGTGACCGCCTGGTCGGCCAGGGCGGCGAGGCGCTCGTGCAGCAGGCGGTCGGTGCCGACGTCGCCGGCCGGGGCCCGGCTGAACTCGGCCGTGACGACGCCCAGAAACTCGTCGGCCGAGTAGAGGGGGGCCAGCAGGCTGACGGCGAGGCCCCGCTCGGCCATGAAGCGCTGGAGGAACGGGTCGGCCGTCCCGGCGTCGAGCACCACGATGTCCCGGGACCGCAGGAGCACCGTGACGAGGGGGGTGTCCTCCAGGCCGATGTGCGGCGCGCCGGGGCGCTCCCGCCGGGCGTGGAGGGCCCGCCCCTCCGGGGCGGTCATGAGGGGCGTGCTGTCGTCGGCGGCCTCGGAGGCCGGGCCGACGCCCGCCCGGAAGACGAGCTTCTGGCTGACCGGGTCCCAGAGGAGGACCGAGGCTCCCGCGCAGCCGGCCACCGCCGGCACCGTGGCGGCCAGGGTCTCGGCCACCTCCTCGGTCGTGCCGATGCGCGAGAGCGAGCGGCTGAAGTCGAGGAGGGCCCTCGACGTGGCGTTGCTCTTACGGGAGTCGGCGAGCGTCGTCACGAGGTCGAGGGCGGTCGCCGCATAGTTGGCGTAGAGGGAGAGGATCTGGCGCTCCCGGGCCATGAAGCCCACGCCGGCCGGATAGACCGCGGCCAGGCGCCCGTAGAACCGGCGGGGTGACGCGATGTCGACGATGAGGCGGGAGCCCCCGGCGTCGTCGGGCAGCGGCTGCCAGAGGTCCTCGGCCAGGGCCACGGCCTCCGCCTGATCGAAGCCGTGCTGGTGGAGCTGGGCCGGCTGGTCGGCGGCGGTGCTGACGACGAGGAGGTAGCGCGGCGCGTGCACCGCGTTGGCGGCGCGCGCCGTGATGCGTCCGAGGAGCTCGGTGATGTCGGCGTCCGAGAGGAGCTCCGAGGCGGTCGAGAACATCTCCTCGAGGCGCGAGGTCATCTGGGCCAGCTGGGCCTCGAGGTCCCGGATGCGGGTGTCGGGATCGAGGTCGAGCTCCGAGCGGGCCTCGACCACGCCCTCGTCGGCCCAGGCCATGGTGTAGAGGCTCGTCCGGTCGTCGACGAAGGCCGACCACTGACCCGCCTCCCAGGCCAGGCTGTAGAGACAGAACCGCCCGCCCCGGGCCTGGCACTCGGTCTCGCTCACGACGGCCGGGACGAGGCCGAAGAGGACGGGCACCTGGGACAAGAGGCCCTTCGTGAACTCGCAGAGGTAGAGGTGTCGGGGGAACCCCGGGCGGGTGTTCGCCCGCACCACGGCGTGGGCCTCGCCCACCTCGAGCGGCTCGAGGAGCGAGACGGTCGAGAAGCGGGCTGCCGCCGCGGTCACGTTGCGCAGCAGCTCGGCCGGAGAACCGAGCGAGCGCAGGAGGTTGGCCACGTCGGTGCCGTCGTGCTGGCGGAGCATCTCCTCGCCCACGTGACGGGCCGCCTCGTCGTCCCCGGTGACCTGCCCCGCCGCGGCCAGGAGGGCGATGGCCTCCGCGTGCGTGCTCCAGCTCCTCGGGTCTTCGAGCTCGCTGGCGTTCCGTTGCTCGCCCGCCAGGGCCAGGGTCTTGGCCACCCCGTCGTCGCCGTCCCGGGACCGCACGTAGCGCAGGATGACGCTGGTGACGGCCCCCGAGATGTCCTGTGGCGCCACCCCGAGGCTCGTCGGGGTGCCCGTGTCCATGCGACGACCTCCCTCTACGCCTCCCCCACAGCGTCGTCGGCTCTCACAGATGTTACTTGGGCCGACCCCGACTCCTCGTCGGGGCAGGAGCGTCGCCACCGAAGCGCCTCCTACAGTGCGGCATGGCCCCAACCTCAACTGAGCCCGTCGTCGCCCAGCTGCAAGAGGTGTGGTCCTCGATCGAGGAGGCTGGCGCGGGGCTCCCCGCCGAGGCGTGGGAGCGGCCCACCGACTGCCCCGGGTGGACCGTGCGCGACCACGTCTCGCACCTGGTCGGCATCGAGCGGACCCTCCTCGGTGAGGCGGCCCCGCCCGCCCCGGACGGCCCGCCGCCCGAGCACGTCCGCAACCCGATCGGGGAACTGAACGAGGCCTGGGTGGCCGACCGACGGGGGCGGCCCGGCGCCGAGGTCCTGGCCGAGTTCGCCGAGGTCACGGCGCGGCGGCTGAAGGAGCTGGCCGGCTTCGACACGGCCCGCTTCGACGAGGTCGGGTGGAGCCCGGTCGGCCAGGTGCCCTACCGGGTGTTCATGGAGGTGCGGGTCTTCGACTCGTGGGTGCACGAGCAGGACATGCGCCGGGCGCTCGGGCGGCCGGGCGGCCGCCACGGGGCCGGCGAGGAGGTGTCGCTCCGCCGGGTGGGCTCGGGCATCGGCTTCGTCGTGGGCAAGAAGGTCGCCCCGCCCGACGGCACGAGCGTGATCTTCGACGTCACGGGGGAGGGCGGCCGGCCCCTGGCCGTCGTGATGGAGGGGGGCAGGGGCCGCGAGCCCGAGCAGCCGCCGGAGCACCCGACGGTCCGCCTCGTCCTCGACACGACGACGTTCTGGCGCCTCGGCTGCGGTCGCCTGAGCCCGGGCGAGGCGCTCGCCGCCGGCGACGTGGCCTTGACCGGCGACGTCGACCTCGGCCGCCGGGTGCTCGACGCCATGAACATCATGATCTGAGGGTCCCGATGGGGGCGCGGGGGTCGGCGCCGCCGCCAGTAGAGTCAGTTGCCGCTTATGAAAGCCACTGCCGAACCCGTCGAGGGGAACAAGGTCCGCCTGTCGATCGAAATCGAGGCCGACGAGGTCGACCGCGTGCTCGACGACGCGGTGCGCACGCTCGGGCGTCAAGCCCGCATCCCCGGTTTCCGTCCAGGGAAGGTCCCGCGCCAGGTGCTCGAGGCCCGGATGGGCGGCCGGGCGGCGCTGCGGGCCGAAGCCCTGCGCGAGGCCCTGCCCGACTTCTACGCCCAGGCCGTCGTCGACGCCGAGGTGGACCCGATCGCCGCGCCGGAGATCGACATCACGTCGGGACAGGAGAGCGGGCCCCTCCAGTTCGACGCCCTCGTCGAGGTGCGGCCCCAGGTCTCGGTCCCCGGTTACCAGGGCCTGCGGGTGACCGTGCCCTCGCCGGCCGTGACCGACGCCGACGTGGACGCCCAGATCGACCGTCTGCGGGAGAACGATGCCGAGCTCGTGACGGTCGAGCGGGCGGCCATGAAGGGCGACTACGTCACGATCGACCTGCACGGCACGGCGGGGGGCGAGGAGGTGACCGGGGCCGACGACTTCCTCTACGAGGTCGGTAGCGGCACCGTGGCCGAAGAGCTCGACGCCAAGCTCATGGGGGCCAAGGTCGGCGAGATCCTGGCCTTCGAGGCGACACCCGAAGGTGCGCCGACGGTGTCCTTCCGGGTCCTCGTGAAAGAAGTGAAGGACAAGCATCTTCCCGACGTGACCGACGAGTGGGCGGGCGAGAACTCGGAGTTCGACACGGTGGCCGAGCTGCGCCACGACCTCGAGACCCGCATCGGACGGGTGAAGGTGGTGCAGGCGCAGCTGGCGTTGCGCGAGAACACCCTGTCCGAGCTCGTGGCCCTCGTCGACGACGACGAGGTGCCCGAGGTGCTCGTGACCGACGAGGTGTCCCAGCGCCTGCACGACCTCTCCCACCGCTTGGAGGAGCAGCGGCTGTCGCTCGAGCAGTTCCTGTCGGCCACCGGCCGTGCGCCCGACGAGCTGCTCGGGGAACTGCGAGGCCAGGCGGTGCGGGCGGTGAAGATCGACCTCGGTCTGCGGGCGGTGGCCGACGCCGAGGGGCTGGTCGTGACGGAGGAGGAGCTGGATGCCGAGGTCGAGGCCACGGCCGAGCGGATGGGACTGGCGCCTGAGTCCCTCCGCCACGACCTCGACCACGCCGGTAGGACCGGCGCGGTACGCTCGGAGCAGAGAAAAGCCAAGGCGCTGTCATGGCTCCTCGATCACGTGGAGCTCGTCGACGAAGAAGGTGGTCCGGTGGCCCGCGAGGATCTGCGGGTGGACCAGGGAGTCGAGGAGGAAGGCTCGGATGGCACCACGGGGCAAGGGGACCCGGGGAGCAGCGAGATGAGCGCCGCCGGGAGCGATCCGGCGGAGCCGGTCGAGACCGTAACGCCGACCGAGGAAACCGGAGACGACCAATGAGCGTCCGCGCGAGCAACTACCTGGTGCCGACCGTCGTCGAGTCATCGAACCGGGGCGAGCGGGCCTACGACCTCTACTCGCGGCTCCTGAAGGAGCGGATCATCTTCCTCGGCACGCCGATCGACGACACCGTGGCCAACCTGGTCTGCGCCCAGCTCCTCTTCTTGGAGTCCGAGGAGCCCGACAAGGACATCCACCTCTACATCAACTCGCCCGGCGGGGACATCACGGCGCTCTTCGCCATCTACGACACGATGAAGTACATCAAGCCGGACGTGTCGACCTTCTGCTTCGGCCAGGCGGCGTCGGCCGCCGCCGTGCTGCTGGGCGCGGGGGCGCGCGCCAAGCGCTTCGCTCTGCCGCACGCCCGGATCCTCCTCCACCAGCCGTTCGGCGGGGTCGAGGGTCAGGCGAGCGACATCGAGCTGCAGGCCAAGGAGATCCTGCGCATGCGGGACCTGCTCAACCACATGCTCGCCGGCGACACGGGCCAGGCGATCGACAAGATCGCCAAGGACACCGACCGGGACTTCGTCATGACGGCCGACGAGGCTGTGGGCTACGGGCTCATCGACGAGGTCATCACGGCACGCGACGACGCGCCGCAGGCGAGCGCGGCCTAGGCAGCATCAGCACCGGCGACACCACGACCCCTCGAGGGACAGGGGCACCAGGGGACGAGAGGAAGAGGAGAACGGTGGCGAAGTTCGGTGAGGGTGGAGATCTGGTCAAGTGCAGCTTCTGCGGCAAGTCCCAGAAGCAGGTCAAGAAGCTCATCGCCGGACCCGGTGTCTACATCTGCGACGAGTGCATCGACCTCTGCAACGACATCATCGCCGAGGAGCTCACCGACAGCACCGAGCTCAATTTCGAGGATCTGCCGAAGCCCCGTGAGATCTTCGACTTCCTGAACGACTACGTCGTCGGCCAGGAGTACGCCAAGAAGATCCTCTCGGTCGCCGTCTACAACCACTACAAGCGGGTGCAGGCGGGGCCACCCGACGACGGGGTCGAGCTGTCCAAATCCAACATCCTCCTCCTCGGCCCGACGGGATGCGGCAAGACGCTCCTGGCCCAGACGCTGGCCCGGATGCTGAACGTGCCCTTCGCCATCGCCGACGCCACCGCCCTCACCGAGGCCGGTTACGTGGGCGAGGACGTCGAGAACATCCTCCTCAAGCTCATCCAGGCGGCCGACTACGACGTGAAACGGGCCGAGACGGGGATCATCTACATCGACGAGATCGACAAGATCGCCCGCAAGAGCGAGAACCCCTCCATCACCCGTGACGTCTCGGGCGAGGGCGTCCAACAGGCGCTGCTCAAGATCCTCGAGGGCACGACGGCCTCGGTGCCCCCCCAGGGTGGGCGCAAGCACCCGCACCAGGAGTTCATCCAGATCGACACGACGAACATCCTGTTCATCTGCGGCGGGGCCTTCGCCGGCCTCGACAAGCTCATCGAGAGCCGCATCGGGCACAAGGGCATGGGCTTCCGGGCCGAGGTCCAGCGGGCCGAGCGCGACGGGACCGAGGTGCTCCGCCACGTCCTGCCCGAGGACCTCATCAAGTTCGGCCTCATCCCCGAGTTCATCGGCCGGCTCCCCGTCGTGAGCGCGGTGTCCCAGCTCTACAAGGACGCGCTCATCCGGATCCTCGTCGAGCCGAAGAACGCCCTCACCCGGCAGTACCAACGGGTGTTCGAGCTCGACGGCGTCCAGCTCGAGTTCAGCGAGGACGCCCTCGAGGCGGTGGCCGAGCAGGCGCTGCTCCGCGGCACGGGCGCCCGGGGCCTCCGGGCCATCCTCGAAGAGGTGCTGCTCGACGTGATGTACGACCTGCCCAGCCGGACCGACGTGGGCAAATGCGTCGTCGACCGGGCGGTCGTGCTCGACCGGGTGCACCCGACGCTCGTGCCGGTCGGCGACCCCCCGGCCAAGGCCAGCCGCAGCCGGCGCGCCGCCTCCTGAACGGGTAGTGGCTCAATTTCAAGCCTCCACGTACATTCGGCTTAACGTCGGAAGCCCAGAAGGGCAGTTTCACGCCTCCTCCTACCGAGGAACCGACGGCTTTCGCATCCCGAACCGTACTCTGGGGGTGCGACATCGCGAATTGAGCCACTACCCCTGAACGCATTGGCCGACCCCCCTTTCACCTCCCTGGCGAAGGCCCTGGCCTGGCTCGACGGCCACATCGACTTCGAGTCGGCCATGCCGAGCCGGCGACAGATCCCGACGCTCGACCGGGTCCGCGAGCTCGTCGCGCTGCTCGGTGACCCCCAGCTCACCTTCCCGTCGATCCACCTGACCGGGACGAACGGCAAGGGTTCGACCGCGGCGATGACGACCGCCCTCCTCGGGGCCAAGGGCCTTTCCGTCGGCACCTTCACGAGCCCCAACCTCTCGTCGGTGAACGAGCGCATCGCCCGCAACGGTCGGCCCATCGACGATGTTTCGTTCGCCGAGGTGCTCTCGTCGATCGCCCTCCTCGAGCCGCTCCTCTCCGAGCGACCCACCCGCTTCGAGCTCCTCACCGCGGCGGCCCTGCGCTGGTTCGCCGACGAGGCGGTCGACGTCGGGGTCATCGAGGTGGGGCTCGGGGGCACCTGGGACTCGACGAACGTCGTCGACGGCGACGTGGCGGTCATCACCAACATCAGCTACGACCACACCGACGTCCTCGGCCCCTCCCTCGAGGGCATCGCCCGGGACAAGGCCGGGATCGTGAAGCCGGGGAGCACGGCGGTGATCGGGGAGACCGACCCCGGCCTGGCCCGGCTCCTCCGCGAGGTGGCCGAGGCCGCCGGGGCCGCCGCCGTCTGGACCCGGGGCGAGGAGTTCGACGTCACCGCCAACCGGCTGGCCCTCGGCGGCCGGCTCGTCGACCTGGCCACCCCGGGTGCCAGCTACGCCGAAGTCCTCGTGCCGCTCCACGGCCCGCACCAGGGGCGCAACGCGGCCTGCGCCCTCGCCGCCACGCAGGCCTTCTTCGGGGCGCCGCTCGACGAGGCGCTCGTCGAAGAGGGCTTCGCCGCGGTCGAGGTGCCGGGGCGTCTCGAGGTGCTCGGCCGTCAGCCGCTCGTGCTGTGCGACGGCGCCCACAACGTGGCCGGCATGGCCGCACTGGGCGAGGCCGTGGCCGAGGAGTTCTCGGTGGCCGGGGAGGGCGTGGCCGTGGTCGGGATGCTCCGGGGCCGCGACCCCTCAGCCATGCTCTCGGCCCTGACCCCGGCCGGCTGCCGCACCCTCGTGGCCTGCGCCCCCGACAGCCCCCGGGCGATGCCGGCCGAGGAGGTGGGGGAGGCCGGCCGCGCGCTCGGCCTCTCGGTGAGCGTGGTGCCGCCGGTGGCCGAGGCGGTGGCCCTCGGCCGCACGCTCGTGGCCGACGATGGCCTCCTACTCGTCACCGGTTCGCTGTACGTCGTGGCCGACGCCCGTGCGGTGATCCTGGACGCCGCCCGGCGGCCCTGAGCAGGCCGGGACCGGCTGGTAGCGTGCCCGACCTGTGAACCGGACCCTCGTCATCGCCAAGCCCGACGCCGTCGAGCGCGGGCTCGTCGGCGAGATCGTCGGCCGCCTGGAGCGCAAGGGCCTCGTCATCGTGGCGGCCGAGCTGCGAACGATCACCGTGGTCACCGCCGAGGAGCACTACGCCGAGCACCGGGGCAAGGCCTTCTACGGCGACCTCGTGGCCTTCATCACCCGGTCGCCCGCCCTGGTGGCCGTGCTTGAGGGCCCCCCCGACACCTGGCAGATCGTCCGGCACCTCATGGGGGCCACGAACCCGGCCGAGGCGGCCCCCGGCACGATCCGGGGCGACCTGGCGGTCGAGCTCACGGAGAACCTGGTGCACGGGTCGGACTCGGCCGACTCGGCCGCCCGGGAGATCGCCCTCTTCTTCCCCGACCTCGCCTGAGCACGGTCCTTCCGGGACCCGCTCGTGCACCGGTGCACATGGCCCGGACGTGGGAAAACGCCCTTCTCAGGCCGCCTGAGCGGCGGCAATGGCCTTGTGCCGGGGTGCTTCGTCCCGTAGCCTTCGGGGTCAAGTCAAAGGTGACCCATGAGGTGCCGGGTGTCCCCGTGCCCGGCGCCGTCGCCTCGAGAGGGGATTGCCTCGATGCCCGACAACCGCCTCAATCTCCTCGGCCGCGACATGGCCGTGGACCTCGGTACGGCCAACACCCTCGTCTACGTGCGCGGCCGGGGCATCGTGCTGAACGAGCCCTCGGTGGTGGCGGTCGACGTGAAGGACGGCCGTCCGCTGGCCGTCGGCGCCGAGGCCAAGCGCATGATCGGCCGCACGCCGAGCAACATCCAGGCCATCCGGCCGCTGAAGGACGGGGTCATCGCCGACTTCGAGATCTGCGAGAAGATGCTCCGCTACTTCATCCACCGGGTGCACCAGCGCCGCTTCGCCAAGCCGCGCATGGTCATCTGCGTCCCGTCGGGGATCACCGGGGTGGAGCAGCGCGCCGTCATGGAGGCGGCCGAGTACGCCGGAGCCCGGAAGGCCTACATCATCGAGGAGCCGATGGCCGCGGCGATCGGCGCCGGTCTGCCCGTGCACGAGCCGACCGGCAACATGGTCGTCGACATCGGCGGCGGCACCACCGAGGTGGCGGTCATCTCCCTCGGGGGCATCGTCACGAGCCAGTCGGTGCGCATCGGCGGTGACGAGCTCGACGAGGCCATCGTCTCCTACGTGAAGAAGGAGTTCAGCCTGGCCCTCGGGGAGCGCACGGCGGAGGAGATCAAGATCGCCCTGGGCTCCGCCTATCCCTTGGAGGAGGAGCTGCACGCCGAGATCCGGGGCCGGGACCTCGTGACCGGCCTGCCGAAGACCGTCGTCGTCTCGACCGAAGAGATCCGCCACGCCATCGACGAGCCGGTGTCCTCGATCATCGACGCCGTGAAGGTGACGCTCGACCGCACCCCGCCCGAGCTCGCCGCGGACATCATGGAGCAGGGCATCGTGCTGACCGGTGGCGGGGCGCTGCTCCACGGCCTCGACTCCCGGCTGAGCAGCGAGACCGGGATGCCCATCGTCGTGGCCCGCGACCCGCTCACCTGCGTGGCCATCGGCAGCGGTCAGTGCCTGGAGGAGTTCGACGCGCTGAAGCAGCTTTTGAACAGCTCTTCGTCGCGCTGACCCGTCAGGACGTCGGTCCTTGGCACGGCCCCGGCGGTCCCGCCGCACGTTGACCGTGGTGGTGGTGCTCGTGCTCGTCTCCATCGCCATCATCACGATCGACGAGCGGGGCGGCTCGAGGGTGAGCTCGGACCTGCGCAACGCGGCCAGCCGGGTCTTCGCTCCGATCAGGAAAGGGGTGGACGACGTGCTCCGCCCGATCGGGAACTTCTTCGCCGGGGCAGTCAACTACGGCTCGGTGGCCCAGGAGAACGCCAAGCTCCAGGCGACCCTCGGGCGGTTGCGCCAGCAGCAGGCCGAGCAGGCCTACGAGCAGCGCCAGCTGCGTCAGATGGCCGCCCTCCTCCACCTCTCCTATCTCGGCAGCCTGCAGACGGTGACGGCCCAGACGGTGACGGTCAACGTCTCGAACTTCGTGGCCTCGATCGGCATCGACAAGGGCACGGCCGACGGGGTGGCCCTCGGCATGCCGGTGGTCGGCGCCGGCGGGCTCGTGGGCCAGGTGGTCCAGGCCTTCCGCCACAGCGCCACCGTCCGGCTGCTGACCGACGGACGTTCCAAGGTGGGTGTCAGCTTCGGCCGGCACGCCACCCAGGCGGTGGTGAACGGCGAGGGCTCGGGTGACCCGTTGGCCGTCGACTTCGTCCCGCCGGGGACGCCGATGCGCAAGGGCCAGGTGCTGTTCACGAACGGGCTGGCCGGGGCGGAGTACCCGAACGGCATCCCGGTGGCCTTCGTCACCTCCTACGACACCGTGCCCGGGGCCAGCCAGATGACGGTGGTGGCCCAGCCCATGGCCAACCTCCACCAGCTCACGTACGTCGACGTGGTCCTCTGGGAGCCCGCGCCGTGACGGGCGGCGACGTGGCCCGGACCGGGCTCGTGGTGCTGCTCTTCCTGCTCGTCCAGCAGACCATCGCCCTCAACATCGTGGTCGCCGGGGCCCACCCCGACGTGCTCCTGCTGCTCCCGATCGTGACCGGGCTCGGTGCGGGGCCAGCCCGGGGGGCGGCCATGGGCTTCGCCGCCGGCATCGTCGCCGATTTGTTCGTCCCCGCCCCCTTCGGCCTGTCGGCCCTGGTCGGGACGCTGGTCGGCTTCGCAGTGGGCAGCCTCGTGAACTATTCGTCCCGCTCACCGTGGTGGGTGGTGCCCGGGGTCGCGCTCACGGCGAGCGCGGCGGCCGTCATGCTGTACGCCGTGCTGGGAGCGGTGCTCGGAGAAGAGCAGTTTCTGCGCGCCGACCTGGCGGCGATCGTGCTCGTGGTGGGCGTGGCCAACGCCCTCCTGTCGCTGCCCGCGCTCCGCCTCGTTATCTGGTCGTTCGGCGTCAACCGGGAACGCGGCACGCTCGCCGCCGTGGGACGCCGGTGAGCCGTCGCACTCTGCGGCACCCCCTCCGGGGGGAGCGCCGCTACGCGAAGCCCTCGCGCCGCCGGGCCCCGTCCCGTCAGCGACCGGCCCGCCAGCCCCGGATGCGGCCGCGGCGCAGCGTCAACGTCGTCGGCCTCGTGGCCTCACCCGAGGAGAAGACGTCGCGGCCCAACCTCCGGCTCCACGTGCTCGGGCTCGTCGTGCTCCTGCTCTTCGGCGTGATGATCCTGCGGCTGTGGAGCCTCCAGGTCATCAACCAGAAGACCTTCGCCGCACAGGTGAGCCAGAACCAGGTCCGGCTCGTCACGCTGCCGGCGCCGCGGGGCGAGATCGTCGACCGCAACGACAGCGTGCTCGTGCAGAACACGGTGAGCCAGGAGATCGTGCTCTCCCGGGTGGCCGCAGCCGTGCACCCCTCGGTCATCGGCGACGTCGCCGCGCTCACCGGCCAGAGCCCCTCGGCGGTGGCCAACGCCCTCACGGACCCCCGCTACAGCCCCTTCGAACCGGTGCCGGTGCTGACGGACGCCCCGGCGGCCACCGTCCAGTACCTCCAGGAGCACGCGGCCGAGTACCCGGGCGTGTCGGTGGAGTTCGTGACCCAGCGCACCTACCCCCAAGGCGGGACGATGGCCGCGCACATCCTCGGCTACGTCGGCTCCATCAACGGCGGCGAGCTGGCCGCCCACCCCAACCAGGGCTATACGACGATGAGCCAGATCGGCAAGAGCGGGATCGAGGCGCAGTACGAGCCCTACCTGCGGGGCCTGGACGGCCAGCAGGCGCTGTCGGTGAACGCCCAGGGACAGGTGGTGGGGACGCTGCGCACGACCAACCCCGAGCCCGGGGACACCGTCATCCTCAACATCGACACCGGCCTGCAGGCGGCCACCCAGGCCGCGCTCCAGGACGACATGAACGCCGACCGCAACATCGTCGACCCGACGACGAAGCTCTACCCGACGGCCGATCTCGGGGCGGCGGTGGTCATGGACGCCCGCACGGGCCAGGTCCTCGCCATGGCCTCCAACCCCACCTACGACCTCAACCAGTGGGTGGGCGGCATCTCCAACAAGGACTACGCGGCCATCCAGGCTTCGGGGGCCGAGAACAACAACGCCATCCAGGGCCTGTTCACGCCGGGCTCGACCTTCAAGCTGGCCACGGCGACCGCCGCCCTCCAGACCGGCCTCATGGGAGCCAACCAGTACGTCGACGACACCGGGGCGCTCAAGGTGCCGTGCGTCCAGGGCGTCAACTCGGCCGAGTGCACGTTCAACGACGCCGAGGCCCAGGGGGCGGGCGAGGTGGACCTCCCGACCGCCCTCACGATCTCCGACGACTACTACTTCTACAACCTCGGGTACCTGTTCTGGCTGCGCCGCTTCACCTACGGGCCGACCCCCATCCAGAACGTGGCCGAGCAATACGGGCTGGGCACGCTCACCGGGATCGACCTGCCGGGCGAGGTCGCCGGGCGCGCCGACAGCCAGACGACGCGCCAGCAGCTCCACGCCGCCGCCCCGGGCGCCTTCCCCAACACCGGCTGGACCGAGGGCGACAACATCGAGATGGCCTTCGGGCAGGGCGAGACCGTGGTGACCCCGATCGAGGAGGCGGTGGCCTACGCCACGTTCGCCAACCAGGGCACCCGCTACGTGCCCCAGGTGGCCGCGGGCATCGTCAACCAGGAGGGCCAGCTGATCAAGCGCTTCACCCCGCAGGTGGCCGGCCACGTGAACCTGCCCAACTCCATCTACCAGCCCATCCTCCAGGGGCTCCAGGGCGTGGTGACCGGGGGCGGGACGGCCTCGGCCACGTTCCAGGCCGACGCCCACTTCAGCCCGAGCCAGTTCCCGATCGCCGGCAAGACCGGCACGGCCGACATCGGCCTCGGCAAGGAGCCCAACGCCTGGTTCGTGGGCTTCGGGCCGCTCAACGCCCCACCCGGCCAGCCGGAGTACGTGGTGGCCGTCGTCGTCCAGCACGGCGGCTACGGAGCCCAGGCCGCGGCGCCCGCCGTCATGCAGATCTTCAACTACCTCGCCACGAACCCGATCCACCCCGTCGTGTTCCCGACCAAGAGCGTCCCCTCCCACACGTCGGTGCCGCAGAACAACCCGCCGGCCGGGGTCACCACCACCACGACCAGCACCTCGCCGTCCAGCCCGAACGGCGGCTGAGCTCGCGGGGCGGCCGACGGGACCGGTCGTAGACTCGCCGTCGTCATGGAGACCCTCTGGCCGGTGATCGAGCCCCTCCTCGGCCGGGTGGCCAAGCCCGCTCGTTACATCGGCGGCGAGCAGGGCGCGGTGGGCAAGGCCCACGCCCCCGGCCGGGTGGCCTGGCTGCTCTGCTACCCCGACACCTACGAGATCGGCCTGCCCAACCAGGGTCTCCAGATCCTCTACGAGATCCTGAACGAGCGGCCCGACGCGGTGGCCGAGCGGACCTACGCCCCGTGGGTGGACATGGAGGCGGCGATGCGGGCCGCCGGCGTGCCCCTCTTCTCGCTCGAGCAGCACCTGCCGGCCGCGGCCTTCGACGTGCTCGCCTTCAACCTCTCGGCCGAGCTCGTGTACACGAACGTGGTCAACCTCATCGACCTCGCCGGGCTCCCGGTCCACGCGGCCGACCGCGGCCCGGGGCACCCGCTCGTCGTGGCCGGCGGCCACTGCGCGTTCAACCCCGAGCCGCTGGCCGACTTCGTCGACGCCTTCGTCCTCGGCGACGGCGAGGAGGTGGTCGGGGAGGTGCACGACGTGGTCGCCCGGTGGCTGGGCGACGGTCGCCCGGACCGCCGCTCGCTCCTCGCCGCGCTGGCCGACCTCGAAGGCGTCTACGTGCCCGCCCTCTACGACGTGCACTACAAGGGGGGCCGGCTGGCCGCCGTGGTCCCGCGGGACGGCGCGCCGTCGCGGGTCGAGAAGCGCACCGTGAGCGACCTCGCCGCCTGGCCCTACCCCCGCCACCAGCTCGTGCCGCTGACCGAGGTCGTGCACGACCGCCTCAACGTCGAGGTGTTCCGGGGCTGCACCCGGGGCTGCCGCTTCTGCCAGGCCGGCATGATCACGCGGCCCGTGCGCGAGCGGCCGGCCGAGCAGGTGCGAACGATGGTGCGGGAGGGCCTCGAGCGGACCGGCTACGACGAGGTCGCCCTCACGTCGCTCTCGACCGCCGACTTCTCGGACATCGAGGGGACCGTCCGCGACATCATCTCGGATCCGCGCCACGGCGAGCGGGTGTCGGTGAGCCTGCCCAGCCTGCGGGTCGACGCCTTCACCGTCGGCACGGCCGCCGAGATCCAGCGCGTCCGGCGCACCGGCCTCACGTTCGCCCCGGAGGGCGGCACCTGGCGGATGCGCCGGGTCATCAACAAGCTGATCAGGGAAGAGGACCTCTACAGCGCGGTCGACGCCGCGTTCAGCCAGGGGTGGCGCCGGGTCAAGCTCTACTTCCTCATCGGCCTGCCGACCGAGACCGACGAGGACGTGCTCGGTATCGCCGAGCTCGGCCGGCGCTGCGTCGAGATCGGGCGGCGCTACCAGCGCTCGGTCACCGTCACCGCCTCGGTCGGCGGCTTCGTACCGAAGCCCCAGACCCCGTTCCAGTGGTCCGGCCAGCTCGGCGTGGCCGAGCTGCGCCGGCGGGTCAACCTCTTGAAGGACGCCTGCCGGGGGGTGCGGGGTCTCACGCTCCGCTGGCACGACCCCGAGGCCTCGGCGGTCGAGGGCCTGGCCAGCCGGGGCGACCGGCGGATGGGCGCGGTGGTCGAGCGGGTGTGGCGGGCCGGCGGCACCTTCCAGGAGTGGTCCGAGCGCTTCGACCTCGCCCTCTGGGAGGAGGCCCTGGCTGCCGAGGGGCTCTCGATCGAAGGAGAGGTCGAGCGGGAGCGGACCGAGGAGGAGGTGCTGCCCTGGGACCACCTCTCGGCCGGCCTGCACCGCGACTTCCTCTGGTCGGACTGGCAGGACGCCCTCGGCGCGGTGGGCGTCGAGGACTGCCGCTGGACGCCCTGCTACGACTGCGGCGCCTGCACCGCCTACGGGCTGGAGCACGTGGTGGCCTCGCCCCGGCCCCCGGCCGGAGGCAGCCAGGGCACCGGCCAGGACCTCGGCGCGGGCGATCGGGTGCCCGTGCGCTTCCTCACGGGCGCCCCGGCCACTTGAGCGACGCCGGGGCGCCCCGCCCGGCGGGGGGCTGGCCGCGGGGCCTCCGCTGCCGGTTCACGAAACACGGCAAGGTCCGCTTCACGAGCCAGCGGGACGTGGCCCGGATGTGGGAGCGGGCCCTCCGTCGGAGCGGCCTCCCGGTCGCCTGGTCGGAGGGGTTCTCCCCCCGCCCGCTCCTGAGCTTCGGCCTCGCCCTCCCGACCGGATGTGAGTCCGACGCCGAGTACGTCGACGTCCGCCTCGAGGGGGAAGGCGGTGACGTCGCCCCAGCTCAGGGGACTGCCGTGGCCGAAGCCGCGCTGGCCCCGCTCGTCCAGCTCCTCACCTCGCTCCTGCCCGACGGGGTCGACGTGGCGGCTGTCGTGGCACTCTCAGGTGACACCCAGTCCTTGCAACAACAGGTAACATCGTGCACCTGGGAACTGGAGGTGCAAGGGGTGACCGCACGGGATCTGGCGACGCGGGTCGAGCACCTGCTCGGCGCGGCGAGCGTCCCGATCCGGCGGGAGCGCAAGGGCAAGCTGGTCGACGATGACCTGCGGCCCGGCATCCTCGCACTTGCCCCGTTCGAGCGGGCGCCCACCGGGCCCCCGAACCAGACGGTGACCGGCCACCTACGGGCGGACCTGGCCACCCAACCCCGCGGCATCAGGCCGATGGAATTGTTAGAAGGGCTCGGGACCGACCTCGTGCTGGTCCGGGCCTGCAGAACACACCAGTGGATCGAGCATGAGGGCACCCGCCGCGAGCCGGTGCCCGACGAGGCGGCCGTCCGACCGGCCGCCCGTGCTCCGCACGCCACGGAGCGTGCGACGTGAACCCCGTAAGGAGGGACCTCCCTCATGTCCGAGTCGCAGATCGGTCGCCCCGACCCGGGGCCGGCTGGCAGCAGCGGACCTCCCGAGGCCGCACCGACGTCCGCCGAGCGCCACGAGGGTGCCCTCCGGGCCGAAGCTAAGACCGAGGCGCCCCCGGGCGCCGTCCAGCCGCCGACCGAGTCCAGCCGGGCCGAAGCGCCGGTGAAGCCGCGCATCGGCGACACCCGGCCGGCCCCGCCGCCGCCGCGTCCCCGCCCCGCCCCGGTGGTCCGTCCGGTCGAGGCCGCCACGACCACGGCCGCGCCGGCGGTCACCGCCCCGGCGCCCACGCTTCCGGCCGGGCTGAACGGCGCCGGGATGGTCGTCCCGGACGAGGCCCTCGAGTCGGACGAGGAGGAGGCCTCGGCCTCGTCGCGGCGTTCCCGCAGCCGGCGGAGCCGGGGCCGGGACCGGAAGAGCCGGTCGACCGGCCGCTACCTCGTGTGCGTCCACGTGCGGCCCCACGTGACCCAGATCGCCATGCTCGAGGGTCGCGCGCTCGTGGAGCACTACGTCTCCCGGGCGGCCGACGACAGCTCGCAGATCGACGGCAACGTCTACCGGGGCCGGGTCCAGAACGTCCTCCCCGGCATGGAGGCGGCCTTCGTCGACATCGGGATCCCGAAGAACGCCGTCCTCTACCGGGGCGACGTCCGCTACGACCGGGACGACGTCGAGGGCGGCGGCTCGACCGGCTCGCCCCGCATCGAAGAGGTCCTCCGGGCCGGCCAGACCATCCTGTGCCAGGTCACGAAGAACCCCATCGGGGCCAAGGGCGCCCGCCTCACCCAGGAGGTCTCGCTGCCCGGCCGCTTCGCCGTGCTCGTGCCCAACAGCACGGCCTTCGGCATCAGCAAGCGGCTCGGCGACAACGAGCGCCGGCGCCTGCGCCGGATCATCGACGAGGTCCGCCCGCCCGGCCACGGCCTCATCGTGCGCACGGCGGCCGAGGGGGCTTCGGCCGACGAGCTCCGACGAGACGTGGCCTCCCTCGTCGAGCAGTGGGAGGTCATCGAGGCGGCGGCGGCCCGCTCCGACCAGCCCGGCCTCCTCTACCGCGAGCCCGACCTCGCGGTGCGGATCCTGCGCGAGGAGCTGAACGCCGAGTACCGGGCGGTCGTCATCGACGACCTCGCCCTCTTCGAGCAGGTGCGCGAGTACGTGGCCACGGTCAGCCCGGAGCTGGCCGAGCGGGTGGAGTACTACGACAACAGTGTCGAGCCGCTCCCCATCTTCGAGCGCTACCACGTCCACGAGCAGCTGCACAAGGCCCTCGACCGCAAGGTCTGGCTGCCCTCCGGTGGGTCGCTCATCATCGAGCGGACCGAGGCGCTCACCGTGATCGACGTGAACACGGGGAAGAACGTGGGCAAGACCAACCTCGAAGAGACGGTCTTCCGCAACAACCTGGAGGCGGCCGAGGAGGTGGCCCGCCAGCTCCGTCTGCGCGACATCGGCGGCATCATCGTCATCGACTTCATCGACATGGAGGTGAGGGAGAACCGGGACAAGGTGGCCTCGGCCCTGCGGGCGGCCCTCGCCCGGGACAAGACCCGGACCCAGGTCTTCGACATCTCCGAGCTCGGCCTCGTCGAGATGACGAGGAAGCGGATCTCCGAGGGGCTCCTCGAGTCCCTCTCCACGGTCTGCGAGGTCTGCAACGGCCGGGGCATCGTCCTCGACCCGTCGGTCCTCTGATCCTGGGCTAGCATCTCCAGCTCATGTACGCCGTCATCCGGACCGGAGGGAAGCAGGAGCGCGTGGCCGAGGGCCAGGTGGTCCAGGTCGAGCTGCTCGGGCAGCCCGAGGGGGCCGAGGTCACCTTCGAGCCCGTGCTCCTGGTCGACGGCGAGACCGTGCTGGCCACCCCGGACCAGCTGGCCGGGGTCACCGTGACCGGCCAGGTCCTCGGTGAGGAACTGGGAGTCAAGATCCGGGCCGGGACCTACAAGAAGAAGAGCAGGCAGCGCCGCCGGTGGGGCCACCGGCAGCGCTACTCGGCCGTCGAGATCACCGCCATCTCGGCCAAGTAGCAGAGGACGGGACGACATGTCGAAGACCAAGGGTGGCGGGTCCACCAGGAACGGCCGTGACTCGAGGTCCCAGCGCCTCGGCGTGAAGGTCTACGACGGGACCACGGTGACCGCCGGATCGATCATCGTGCGCCAGCGGGGTACCCGGGTCCACCCGGGCGTGAACGTGGGTCAGGGCGGCGACGACACGCTGTTCGCCCGGGCCGACGGCGTTGTGAAGTTCGGCGAGCGCCGCGGTCGCAAGCTCGTCGACGTCCTCCCGGCCGAGGGCTGATCCCGCTCTTCGACGGCAAGCGGCCGCCGGTCGTCACATCGCTCTGTCGAACCGATGGGCGCCAGTGAACCGATGACTGTCTGAGACGTCGTGTGCTCCGGACTCGTCGCCCCCGCTGCGTCGTAGTCTCGTCGTCGGCTACCAGTCACGGAAGACCCGCAGCCGTTACGCCCGCCTCTGGGCGGTGGGGCCATCGGCCGATATCCCTAGATGTCAAAGTGTTCGGGTACGTCGACGTCCACCCCGGCCGCCCTCAGCGCCTGGAGAGTGGAGGAGAGCGCTGATCGATTGCGTTCCTCTCGGCTCGGCATCATCGCCCGCTCTGAAGGTGGCGTTGGGGTTGACAGCGGCAGCTCGAGCTGTCTCTCGATCTCTGGGAAGACGATGCGATCCAGGTCGGCGAGCAGTTGGTCAGCATGTGATGAGAGGTCGTCACCTGGACGGAGGCTGACCCAGTGGTGCCCCCCGGGGCCCAGGTTGCCGGGAAAGGTGGAGAACCAGGACCCGGCAGGCGCGGCCTCCCACTCGCGCCCCAGATCCCTCGCCTCCAGGTTCGCCTGGTTGTACAGGTGGGCCGTCTCGGGATGCTGGACGAAGAGGTTCAATCGGTAGTCGACCCTCTCCTTGGTCGACCACTTGGACTTCTGGAATCCGATCGCCACCTGGTAGTCCCCGACGGACCGGCCGTAGTGACCGCTCGAACCCTTGTATCCCCGTCGGCGTAGCCAAGGCCCCACGAAGTCACGGAGAAGGGCGCGATAGGCCTGCTGGGCGGTGACGTCAGTGACGACGCCGTCGCCGTCGCCGACGGTCATCTCAGCCAAGAGCTCGTCGAGCAGCCGGAGGACGTCTTCTTGGCTCGCTTCTACTTCTCGAATCACCTGGGAGCCCTCGTGTCGACTCTGGGACGCCAGGCGAAGCAACCAACCTTCGTTGGTCGGCCTGATCCACAGCGCCTTGCCGTCGTCCGCCGTGTCGCCGGATCGGATGATGCCGAAGTCCTTGCCGTTGTCGTAGATCTCGCAGGGACCCGCCCACTTGGAAGCGAGCGGAGAGAGCAGTTGGGCCTTGGCCGCCTCGGCCAGCCCGTAGGCCCTGAAGCTTGCGAGCATGGCTGCCCAGCTGTCCTCCTGTCCGCTGGCTGACGGGACCTCGCGGCCCTCAAAGAGTTCCTCGAGCAGCGAAGTCAAGGCGGCTGGCGCCTTGTCGAGCGTGGCTCGGCGTTTGGCAACGGTGCGGGCCAGGGTCATGCCGGGGTTGTACTTGATCTCCATGCTGAACCCTGATGTCGATCTCTTGATCCAGAGGCTCGATCCCTTATTCAGCGAATCGCCAGGCGGCATCATCCAGATCTGGTGGACACCGTTGTTGACCCGCAGTGCGCCATACCATCGAGGATCCACCGACTGAAGGAGGTCGGCGAACTCATTCGTATTCGTACAGTGGCTTCGGATGCCCTCAACACGCGCTTCCCAGGCACTCACCGCAGCTGACGGCTTTGTCACCGAACCCAGTGTACGAGGACCTGAACGGCTGATCAGACTGGCTTCAGAGCTAGCCCTAGCCCGGAACTGCCGAGCTCATTGAGGCCAGGTCGTCCTCTCACCGCTGCCATACCGTCACCGTCGGGAGCAACAGTGACGCGCTGAGAGGCGGCACGACGGTCACACTGGAATTGGCCTCTTGCTCTCCTACGCCTCGTGCAGGAGGCTCTGAAAAGGCAGCGCTCGTCCGATGGCGGCTCCTACGGTCCGGCGGGGACGATGCCGTGACGCCGATGCCACACTGGTCTCGTGGGATGGGATGAGGTCGAAGCCTGGATTCGCGCCGCGCTGGCGAATGATGCCGGGTTTGCGCCCGAAGAGGCTGACCAAGCCGCGCAATCGCTGATGGCTCTCCCGGACACGATCCCGAACGATCGTGAACTGCAACCCAGCTACCGCTTCTATTCGATCCGCGCCGCGGAGACCATATCGGCGGCAGTGGCAGCCAGCGCCACGAATCGCCTCCCTGGTGGGCACAGATGGTGGGAGGACGAGGGCCGTCCCTGGAAGCAAGCCATGCTCCACGGAAGGTCCGGTGGGGCCGCCAGCGAAGCGGCGGCGCGCATCGCCGAAGCGATCGATGCTGCACCGGATGCTTGGGATCCGAACTGGCCCGAGGCAAAGCGCTTTCGTGCCGTAGACATTCCTGAAGGTGTGGAGACGGGCGACACCTTCATCGTAGGGGACGGCTCGGGACATCGCGGTCTGTTCCGTGTGGAAGTGCGCGGTGCTATTCGAGGAGCGGTTCTTGCCGATGGCTGGGACGTGCTGAACGACGAAGAGGATGCTGCTCGGCGGACCTTTGAGCTACTGGTCCGTGTCAACCGCGACGGGTCGTAGTAGCGGCCCACTGAGGTGCGCCGCCTCGTGAACCCAGCGCTGGCTGCAGGTCTCCGACTGGTGCTCCTCTGTCAGTGGTGCTCGACAAAGGGGAGTTCGCTCCCGCCGTCGTCGTAGATCCCCGAGGCGAACAGCTGACCGTCGACCGCAATCACACCGCATGACAACGCGTGACAACTCCTCGCCATACGCGCGCCGGCGCGCGTGCTCGCCGGGCGGTGGTCAGAGGTGAGCAGGGCGAAGCACGTGCACCGAGACCGCATAGTCGCCGCCCTCCTCGAAGGACGCCTCCTCCCACGTGGCGAAGCGGCGTCGGAGGCCGAGGCCGGCCGCCGACGCCAGTTCGTCGTAGGCCGGGAGCGACAGCCCGTGCGGGGCGAGGGAGAAGCCGGCCACCAGGAAGCCGCCGGGTTCGAGGTGACGGGCCAGGTTGGCCACGACCGCCCCCTCGGTCCCCTCGGCCACGAAGAGGAGCACGTTGCCGGCGAGGACCACGGCGTCGAAGGTCCGCCCGAGATCCACGGCCGTCAGGTCGCCGAGCACCCAGGTGAGGTCGGGTGCCTTCGTGCGGGCCTGCTCGAGCATCGCCGGGTCGAGGTCCACGCCCACGACATCGAGACCCCGCCGGGCGAGCTCGACGGCCACCCGCCCGGTGCCGCAGCCGGCGTCGAGCACCGAGCGGACGCCGAGCGAGGCCACGAGCCGGGCCTCGCCGTGCACGTCGTGGCCCGAGGCGGCCAGGCGCTCGAAGCGGCGGTCGTAGTCGGCGCCCCGGAGCACGTCGCCCCGCCAGCGGCTCCCTCCGCTCACCCGTCCCGGGCCAGCCGGTCGATCACGCCCGCCGCCACCCGGGCCACGTCGTCGACCGCGCCCTCGGCCACCTTCGTGATGTCGTCGACCGAGGTGCCGCCGGGGGCGACGCCGGCGGCCATGTTGGTCACGACGGCCAGCCCCAGCACCTCCACCCCGAGGTGGCGGGCGGCGATGGCCTCGAGGGCCATCGACATACCGACGAGATCGGCGCCGAGCCCGGCCAGCATGCGGACCTCGGCCGGCGTCTCGAGGTGGGGGCCGGTCATCTGGGCGTAGACCCCTTCGGCCAGGTCGGGATCGACCTCCTTGGCCAGGCCCCGCAGGCGCGGCGACCAGGCGTCGGTCAGGTCGACGAAGGGCGTCGGGGGGTGCACGCTGACCGCGCCGGTGAGCGGGGAGGCGCCGGTCAGGTTCAGGTGGTCGGCCACGAGCACCATGCGGCCGACCGGGAGGTCGGGACTGATCGCCCCGCACGAGCAGGTGAGGATCACCGCACGGCAGCCGGTGGCGATGGCCGTTCGTACGGGCTGGGCCACCTCGGCCGGCGTGCGGTCCTCGTAGAGGTGGGCCCGGCCGGCGGTGACGAGCACCTGCAGCCCGGACCGCTCGACCGACCAGGCCTCGGCCCGGTGCCCGAGTCCGCTGAACCGTGGGAACCACGGGAGGGCCGTGAGCTCGACCGGCGTGCCGGTCGCCCCGAGGCGTTCGGCCACCCCGGCGAGACCGGTCCCGAGGACGACGAGGACGTCGTTGTGGTCGACACCGGTGCGCCGGGTGAGGGCTCGGGCGGCGAGGCGGGCCTGTTCGAGCGGGTCAACCCCCGAGCCGGGGGAGGTCACGGGCATCCCCGCATGGTAAAGGCTCCGCCGGCCGACGCCTCGGGGCCCGGACCAGGAGGTCCTCGGCCGGCGGTACGCCGGTAGCATCGAAGGCGATGGCGGACGGCTATCACCCCCCGGTCGAGGAGTACCTGGAGACCATCCACGGGCTGACCGAGGAGGGGACGCCGGCCATCCAGGCCCGCATCGCCGAGCGGCTCGGGCGCTCCGCCCCGTCGGTCTCCGAGATGCTCGACCGGCTGGAGGACGACGGCTACGTCCACCGGGCCGGTCGGGTGGTCGAGCTGACCGACTCGGGCGAGGAGCTGGCCGAGAAGGTGGTCCGCCGCCACCGGCTGGCCGAGCGCCTCCTCGTCGACGTGATCGGCCTCGAGTGGTGGAAGGTGCACCGGGAGGCCGGGCGCTGGGAGCACGTCATCTCCGACGACGTCGAGGCCCGGCTGGTCGAGCTGCTCGACAACCCGTCCACCTGCCCCCACGGGAACCCCATCCCCGGCTCGGCCGCCGGCCCTCCCACGGTGCAGGTGCCGCTCGACGAGGCCGAGGTGGGAAAGGAGCTCCGGCTCGTGCGGGTGAGCGAGCAGGTCGAACTCGACATGTCCTCCCTCGCCTACCTCGACGAGCACGGCTTCATCCCGGGGGCCTCGGGCAAGCTCGTCGAGCGGCGGCCGGACGGGACCGTCGTCCTCGACGTCGACGGTGCGACCGTCGACCTCGCCCCCGAGCTCGCCGCCCGCCTCTTCGTGGCGCCGGCCTGAAGGACGCTCGCCGGGCCAACGCCGGGCGGGCCCTTAGGATTTCCCCTCGTGTCCGGGTTCGTCGACGAAGCGCAGCTGCACGCCAAGGCCGGTGACGGCGGGGCCGGCGCGGTGTCCTTCCGCCGCGAGGCCCACGTGTCGCGCGGCGGACCGGACGGCGGCGACGGTGGGCACGGCGGCGACGTATGGCTGGAGGCGTCGGTCAACCAGTCGTCGCTCCTCGCCTTCCGGGACCACCCGCACCGCCGCGGCGGCGACGGCACTCACGGCTCGGGCCAGCGCCGCCACGGCGCCTCGGGGGCCGATCTCGTCGTGCCCGTCCCCGTCGGGACCGTCGTCCGTGACCGCGACGGCGCGGTGCTCTGCGACCTCGCCCACCAGGGCGACCGCTGGCTGGCCGCCGAGGGCGGCCGGGGCGGCCGGGGCAACGCCCGGTTCCTCTCCAACCGGCGACGGGCGCCGGCCTTCGCCGAGCAGGGTGAGCGGGGCGAGGAGCACTGGTACGACCTCGAGCTGAAGCTCATGGCCGACGTGGCCCTCGTCGGCCTGCCCAACGTGGGCAAGTCCACGCTCATCTCGGCCGTCTCGGCCGCCCGGCCCAAGGTGGCCGACTACCCGTTCACGACCCTCGAGCCCCACCTCGGCGTCGTGCGCACCGGGGGCTCGCCGGGCAGCCGTGACGAGGTCGTCTTCGTGCTGGCCGACGTGCCGGGGCTGGTCGAGGGGGCGGCCGAAGGCCGAGGCCTCGGGCACCGCTTCCTCCGTCACGTCGAGCGGGCCCGAGCACTCGTCCTCCTGCTCGACCTGGCCGACCCGGCCGGGCAGAGCCCCGAGGCCCAGGCGGCCGTCCTCCTCGCCGAGCTCGGCCGCTACCGGCCCGAGCTCCTGGAGCGCCCCCGCCTCGTGGTCGGCTCCAAGGCCGACCTCGTGCCCGAGGTCGCCGCGCCGGCCGGGGTCGACCTCGTCATCTCGGCGGTCACCCGCCAGCACCTCGGCGACCTCCTGGGCCGCCTGGCCACGCTCGTGACCGACGCCCGGGCCGCCGCCGCGGCCCCCGCCTCGCCCGAGGTGGTGGTGCACCGTCCGCTCCCCGAGGGGGTGGGCGTCGAACGGCGGGCCCCCGGGGTGTTCGAGGTCATCGGGCGCCCGGCCGCCCGGGCGGTCGGCTTCTCCGACCTGACCGACGACGGCGCCCTCGACGAGGCCATGCGCCGGCTGCAGAAGCTGGGCGTCGACCGGGCGCTCGTCCGGGCCGGCGCCCGCGACGGCGACGAGGTGCGGGTGGGGGCGCTCACCTTCACCTGGTACCGCGACGAAGGGGCGGTGCTCGACGAGGCCGACGAGGACCGTCGACCTTCGGCCCGGCGCCGTCGCGCCCCGAAGCGGGCGAGCCCGTGACGGCCGCCCGGGTCAGCCGGACGCTCGTCGTGAAGGTGGGCTCGTCCTCGGTCACGACCGAGGCCGGCGCGGTCGACGGCGCGGTCGTCGGCCGGCTGGCCAGCGAGATCGCCGGCCTATGGGCGCGGGGCCACCAGGTGGTGGTCGTCACCTCGGGCGCCATCGCCGCCGGGTGGGCCGCGCTCGGCCATGACGGGCGTCGTCCCGGCGACTCGGCCGTGCTCCAGGCCCTCTCGGCCGTGGGTCAGCCCCGCATCATCGGGGCCTGGCAGGACGCCCTCGGCGGCCACGGGCTGCTCGCCGGGCAGGTGCTCCTCGCCCCGCTCGATTTCGTGCACCGCCAGCAGTACCTCCACGCCCGGGGCACGCTCGCCCACCTCCTCGATCTCGGTGTCGTGCCGGTCGTGAACGAGAACGACGCGGTGGCCGACGAGGAGATCCGCTTCGGGGACAACGACCGGCTGGCCGCCCTGGTGGCCCACCTCGTCTCGGCCGACCTGCTCGTCCTCTTGACCGACACCCCTGGGCTCCTCACGGCCGACCCGCGCGTCGTGGCCGAGGCGTCGCTCATCGAAGAGGTGGTCGAGATCGACCAGCAGCTCGAGCAGCTGGCCGGCGGTCCGGGGACCGAGGCCGGGAGCGGCGGGATGGCCAGCAAGCTGGCCGCGGCCAAGATCGCCACGTGGTCGGGGGTCGAGGTGCTGATCGCCGACGCCACCCGGCCGGGGGTCCTGCCGGCGGCGGCCGCCGGCGACGCCGGCGTGGGCACGCTCTTCCGGCCCCGGGCGAGGCGCCTGCCGGCCCGCAAGCTCTGGATCGCCTTCGCCCTCGGCGCGTCGGGCACCCTCGTCGTCGACGACGGCGCCCGCCGGGCCCTGGCCGAGGGCGGTCGTTCGCTCCTGCCGGCCGGTGTGGTCGAGGTGCGGGGCGACTTCGAGCCCGACGACGCCGTCGAGATCTGCGGCCCCGACGGCGTGGTGTTCGCCAAGGGGCTGGTGCGGCACCCGTCGGCCCGGGCCGCCGACTGGATGGGACGGCGGAGCGACCAGCTCCCCGACGAGCTGCCCCACGTGGTCGTCCACCGCGACGACCTGGTCGTCCTCGAGTGAACCCGGGGTCGAAATGGCGGCCGCACCAGGGGCCTGGGTTAACCTGAGGGCGTGACCCCGCCGGATCTTTTGGAGCTGGGCCGCCGCGTCCGCGCCGCGTCGCGCCTGGTCGCGGCGTCGTCGTCGGCCGTCCGGGACGACGCCCTGCGCACCGCGGCCGACCTGCTCGTGGCCGAGGCCGAGGTGGTCCTCTCGGCCAACGAGGCCGATCTGGCCCGGGCCACCGCCGAGGGGGCCGGGGCGACCGTCACCGACCGCCTCCGGCTGACCCCGGCCCGTCTCGAGGGGATGGCCGAGGGGCTGCGCACCGTGGCCTCGCTACCCGACCCCGTGGGCGAGGTGGTCGAGGGCTCGGTCCGCCCGAACGGGCTGCGGGTGTCGAGGGTCCGGGTCCCGCTCGGGGTGGTGGGCGTCATCTACGAGAACCGGCCCAACGTCACGAGCGACGCCGCCGGCCTCTGCCTCAAGGCGGCGAATGCCGCCTTCCTACGGGGATCGTCGTCGGCGCTCGCCTCGAACCAGGCCATCGTGGGGCTCCTGCGGCGGGCCGTCGTCAAGGCGGGCCTGCCCGACGACGCCGTGGCCCTCGTCGAGGACACGAGCCACGAGACGGCCGTCGCCTTCATGCGCCTCCGTGGGCTCATCGACTGCCTCATCCCTCGGGGCGGGCCGGCCCTCATCGCCTCGCTCCTCGAGCACGCCACTGTCCCCTACGTGCTCGACGGGGACGGCAACTGCCACGTCTACGTCGACGCGGCGGCCGACCTCTCGATGGCCGAGGAGATCGTGGTCAACGCCAAGACTCAACGGCCCGGGGTGTGCAACGCCGCCGAGTCGCTGGTCGTGCACGCGGCCGTGGCCGACGAGTTCCTCCCCCGGGTGGGCCGGGCGCTCGCCGGTGTCGAGCTGGTAGGGGACGAGCGGGTGCGGGCGGTGCTGCCCGAGGTGGCACCGGCCACCGACGACGACTTCGGACGGGAGTTCCTCGAGCTCAAGATGAGCGTGGCCGTCGTCGACGACCTGGCCGGGGCCATCGCCCACATCGCCCGTTTCGGCTCGGGCCACTCCGAGGCCATCGTGACGGGGGACTACGCCACCGCCGAGCGCTTCTGCGCCGAGGTGGACGCGGCGGCCGTCCTCGTGAACGCCTCGACCCGCTTCGTCGACGGGGCCGAGCTCGGGCTCGGGGCCGAGGTGGGGATCTCGACCCAGAAGCTCCATACCCGTGGCCCGATGGGTCTCCGGGAGCTGACCTGTCTCAAGTGGGTGATCCGCGGCGACGGGCAGGTGCGCCGGTGAGCCCGGTCGAGCCGTCCAGTAGCGCTCTCGGCCTGCCCGACGTCGGACCGCCCCGCTTCGCCTCGGTCGACGGCGTGCGCACCGGCCTCGCCCGCGTCGGCTACCTGTCCGACGACAGCATCTCGGGCGTCGTCTACCTGGCCGACCGCCTGGCCAAGCCGGTGCTCGTCGAGGGGCCGGCCGGCACGGGGAAGACCCAACTCGCCAAGTCGGTGGCCGAGCTCACCGGGAGCCGGCTCATCCGCCTCCAGTGCTACGAGGGCCTCGACGAGAGCAAGGCCCTCTACGAGTGGAACTACCGGAAGCAGCTGCTGCGCATCCAGGCCGGCCAGGTGGCCGAAGCCGCCGAGCCGCTCGAGGAGGCCGACGGCCACCCCCGGCGGCTCCCGCGGACCGGGCCGTCGTGGCACGAGCTCGAAGAGGACATCTTCTCCGAGGACTTCCTCCTTACCCGCCCGCTCCTCGAGGCCATCCGGGCCGACGAGCCGGTCGTGCTCCTCGTCGACGAGGTCGACCGGGTGGAGCTCGAGACCGAGGCCCTCCTCCTCGAGGTCCTCTCCGAGTACCAGGTGTCGATCCCCGAGCTCGGCACGGTGGCCGCCACCCGGCTGCCCATGGTCTTCCTCACGTCGAACAACACCCGGGAGCTCTCCGAAGCCCTGAAGCGCCGGTGCCTCTACCTCCACATCGACTATCCGGACCTCGACCGCGAGCGCGACATCATCCGCACCCGGGTGCCGGGGATCGGTGAGGAGCTGGCCGACCAGGTGGCCCGCATCGTCCGGTCGCTCCGCACCCTTGAGCTCAGGAAGGCCCCGTCGGTCTCCGAGACCATCGACTGGGCCCGCACGCTCGTGCTGCTCGGCGTGGAGTCCATCGACGCCGCGCAGGCCCGCGACACGCTCCACATCCTGCTCAAGTACCAGACCGACATCGAGCGGGCGGCCAAGGAACTGCTGTCCGCCGAGTCGTAAGCGCCGCCGGTTCGTGCTCGACCTCCTCTCGGGTTTCGTCACCGAGCTGCGCAACGCCGGCCTCCCGGTCTCCTTGACCGAGTCGATCGACGCCGCCCAGGCCGTCCACCACGTGCCGCTCGAGGACCGCGAGGCCCTCAAGTACGCGCTGGCCGCCACCCTCGTGAAGTCGGCCTCGCACTGGAAGACCTTCGAGACGGCCTTCGAGGTCTACTTCGCCGCCCGGCTCCCGCCCGGCGAGGAGGAGGAAGGCGAGGGCCTGGCCGAGCCGGGCGAGGGCGAGGAGGGCGAGCTCGCCTCGAAGGGCCGCCGGGGGATGGGTTCGTCGCGACAGGGCGGGGGCGGCGGGGAGCAGATGAGCGCCGAGGAGTTGGCCGAGCTCCTCTACCGGGCCCTCCTCCACGGCGAGGACGCCCTGACCGGCTTGGTGGCGAGAACGGCCGTGGACCGCTTCGCCGGGATGGAGCCCGGGCGCCCCGTGGGCGGCACCTACTACCTCTACCGGACGCTGCGGAACCTCGACCTCGACGGGGTGCTCGAGCGGCTGCTGCGGGCGGCCCGCGAGGAGGCGGTCGGCCAGGGGCTCACCCCCCTCGAGGAGCGGCTGATCGGCGACGAGTACCGCGTGCGCATCGACAAGCTGCGCCAGGCCATCGAGCGCGAGATCCGCCGCCGGCTCGTCGAGGACCGCGGGGCCGAGGCGCTCGCCCGGTCGATCAGGAAGCCCCTGCCCGAGGACATCGACGTCATGCACGCCACGCGCGAGGAGCTCGCCACCCTCCACCGGACCCTGCATCCCCTCTCGCGCAAGCTGGCGGTGCGCCTCGCCCGGAAGCGGCGCCACGGGCACAAGGGCTCACTCGATTTCCGGGCCACGATGCGGCGCTCGCTCTCGACGGGCGGGGTGCCCGTCGAGCCGCGGTTCCGCCACCCCCGCCCGGCCAAGCCCGAGATCTTCGTCGTGGCCGACATCTCCGGATCGGTCGCCTCGTTCGCCCGCTTCACGCTGCATCTCGTCTACGCCATCAGCTCGCAGTTCTCGAAGGTGCGGAGCTTCGTCTTCGTCGACGGTATCGACGAGGTCACCCGCTTCTTCGAGGACGCCGACGACCCTTCCGTCGCGGTGCACCGCATCAACACCGAGGCCGACGTGATCTGGGTGGACGGCCACTCCGACTACGGGCACGCCCTCTCGGTCTTCAACCAGCGTTGGGGCGACGACGTCACGTCGCGTGCCACGGTGCTCCTCCTGGGCGACGCCCGCAACAACTACCACGCCTCGGAGGCCTGGGTGCTGGGCGAGCTCCAGCGTCAGGCCCGCCACGTCTACTGGCTCAACCCCGAGCCCCGCGACTACTGGGGCTCGGGCGACTCCATCGTCGACGAGTACGCCGTGCACTGCGACAAGGTGGTCGAATGCCGGACGCTCCGGCAGCTGGAGCGCTTCGTCGGGGACCTCACGTGACCCCGCTCCGTCACCGGTGACCGCCGACGCCCCCGGCCCGCCGGGCCGACCCGACCCCACGCCGCCCCCGGCCGGCGTGCGCACGACCGGCCCGTCGCCCGAGACGGCCACGAGGGTGGTCCTCGTTCGCCACGGCGAGGCCGTCTGCAACGTGAGCGGGGTGGTGGGCGGCACGACCGGCTGCAGCGGGCTCACCGTGGAGGGTCGGCGCCAGGTGCAGGCCCTCCGGCAACGCCTGGCGGCCACCGGCGAGCTCACCGGCACGGCCGCCCTCTACGCCTCCGTGCTGCCGAGGGCCATCGAGACGGCCGAGGGGATCCGCCCGGCCCTCGACGGGGGCGACGGGCCGCCGCTCACCCTCGTGACCGACTGCGACCTCTGCGAGCTCCACCCGGGGGAGGCCGACGGCCTCACCTGGTGGGAGTTCACGGAGCGCTTCACCGAGCCGGACTGGGACGAGGAGCCCGGGCGGCCGCTGGCGCCCGGTGCCGAGTCCTGGACCTCGTTCGTCGACCGGGCGGCCGGCGCGGTGGCCAGGCTGGCGCTCGCCCACCTGGGGCAGCTCATCGTGGTCGTTTGCCACGCCGGCGTCATCGAGGCCACGCTGCTCCGCTTCCTCCCGGCGGCCCCGGACGTGACGAGGTTGAAGCTCCGAACCGACCACGCCTCGATGACGGAGTGGGAGCGGAGCGAGGGCCGTTGGCTCCTCCGCCGTTACAACGACGTCGCACCCGTCGAGGTCGACGGCTCGAGCTGAGGTGGCCAGCGAAGTCAGACGACGCATCAGGGCGGGGCCCGAGGCCCCGCCCTGATGCCGTGCGTGCGACCGGGCGCCGTCCTGCCGAGGTGGCGGTGGTCCTTCGGGCAGGTGACGGCGGGAATCTCCACGCACGTCCCCCGATCTGTGCCGCGGCCGACGACCGATCTGTTCGTGGGTCCGCCGCCGTCCGCGCCAGATCAACGCCGTGGTGGGTGGTCCCGTTACACCGGCCCGGGGCGGGTCCGGAGGGCCACCGGCGGCGGACTGGCCGTCCGAGCCTGGTGAAACGGGAGGGCCGTGCTCGGCGTTGGTATCGGTGGGGTCCCATGTCCTGCACGTTGTCGACCGTCCCCCCTGTCGGCGCCGGCGGGACGGGGGACCCCGGGCCGACGAACGACATGCGGGAGCTTTGAGCCGATGTGGACCAGATCGAACCGAGCCGGCGGGTCGGCCCGGGGGTCACCGGCGGGCGTGCCCCTCACCTACGCCATCCTGCTCGAGCTCGACCGGGCCCGCCTGGGCGAGCACTACCCCCACCGGCACGGCGCCGAGCCCTACCGTGACATCGGCGAGTTCCTGGCCGAACGCGGGTTCACCTGTTCGGAAGGTATCTACTGGGGCGACCCCGAGCGGATCGACGAGGTGACCTGCGTCCTCACGGTCCAGGACCTCGCCCGGGCCTTCCCCTGGTTCGGCCCCTGCGTGCACAGCGTGAAGCTGCTCCGGCTGGCGGGCCAAGCCGATCTCATGGCGGCCGTGGCCAGTGCCCTATCCTGGTCCTGACCCGGTCCGGGGTAGGCCGGCGTCAACCGCTCCGGGGGCTGGCCGCACCGGAGGTTGGAATGCCGACGATCCCGCGAGGTTGACGATGCGTCCTGGGCGGTCAACGAGCCACGCGCTGCTGGCGCTGCTCGCGGTCGGGCTGTTGAGCGCGGCGATGCTCGCCCTGCCCGGGGTGGCCGGCGCGAGGACCTCGCGACCAGCCCGGGCGCCGATCCAGCTGGCCGGGCACCCGGGCACGAACGCTGGCGGCTCGGTCACGTCGTTCAACTGGGCCGGCTACGCAGCGACCGGTTCGACCTTCCAGAACGCCCAGGGGACCTGGGTACAGCCCGCCGTGGCGTGTTCAGCCGGCAAGCCCCAGTTCGCGGCGTTCTGGGTGGGTCTCGACGGCTATCTGCCCACCGACAACGCGGTCGAACAGATCGGCACCGACTCCGACTGCGTCAAGCCACCCAAGACGAAGGGGAAGGGCGGCTCGAAGGGCAAGCAGCTGGTCCCGAGCTACTACGCCTGGTTCGAGATGTTCCCGCAACCACCTGTCTTCTTGCCGACGGGGAGCTATCCGGTCGCTCCCGGTGACCAACTCACCGCCACAGTGAGCGACGCCGGCGGTTCGTTCACGCTGACGCTGGTCGACAACGGCAAGTGGACGTTCTCCACGCAACAGGCGACGGCCATGCCGCCGCCGGCGTCATCGGCGGAGTGGGTTGTCGAGTCCCCCTCGACCTGCACCCGGAGCTGCAAGAGCCAGCCGCTGTCCAACTTCGGGACCGTGGCGTTCTCCTCGGTCGTCGCCGACGGTGCGGCCGTCGCCAGTCAACCGAACGTGGCGATCACGATGGTGACGAGGAAGAAGAGCAATCCTGTGCCGAGAGCGGTGCCGTCCCCGCTCGGCACGACGGGGGCCGACTTCACGGTCAGCTGGCGCTCATCCTGACCGCTCCCGGCGCCCGCCCGGCGGTGCCGCAGTCGGCGCTGCGGCGCTGAACGAGTCAGCCGTCGGTCGGGGGTTGATGGCCCCGGGGGCCGCCACCGCCGCCGTGCTTGCCGCCACCGCCGCCGTGCTTGCCGCCACCGCCGCCGTGCTTGCCGCCACCGCCGCCGTGCTTGCCGCCACCGCCTCCCTGGTTGCCGCCGCGGTCGCCACCACCCTGGCCGCTGCCGCCACCCTGGCCGCTGCCGCCGCCCGGGCCACCGCCGAGGTGCGGGCCGTTGCCGGCGGGCGGCCGGGTGCCGCTCGGGCCACCCTGGGGCCGGCCGTGACCGGACGTCGGCCCCGGCACCCGCCCTCCGGTGCCCCGGTCGGTCAGGCTGCCGCCGGCCGACCCACCGGGCCCGCCGGCGGCGGTCGCTCCGGTGCCGCCGGTCGCGTTCGTGGCCGGCGCCGGTGCCGTCGTGGCGCAGCCGTGCGCGACGTGGACGCTGCTCACCAGCGGGTGGGCATCGGACGGGCAGCGGGCAGTGGTGCTCGTCCGCACGGCGACCCCCGGCGTCGCGGCCGAAGAGCTGACGGGGGCGGTTGGCGAGCTGGCGTGAAGGGTCGAGGTGTGGACCGGCGGGGTACCCCGCCCGAGCCCGAGGTGGGCCAGCAGCTGGTGGACGGCGCGGGCCGGCGGCGGCAGCACAGCGGCGGCCGAGAGACCGGCGAGGCCGGCGAACAGCCCGACGGTCGACGCCGCGGCCACGGCGATCGGGGAGAGATGACGACGCTTGGCCGACCGCTTCGGGCGCTCCTCACGCCATTCGTCGCGGGCCGCCCGGAAGGCCAGGCGGGCCCGGAGCTCGCCGCTGAGCTCGATCGTCTCGACGGGTCCGGCCGCGGCGAACATGACCTCGTCCACGAGGCTCCGTCGCGCCGGCGAGAGCGCCGGAGCGAACGACGACGCCTCGTCGAGGTCGAGCGCCCTCGTCACGAGGCGCAGCCTCGGCTGCTCGGGCCCACGGGCGGTGCTCATCCGCTCAACCGCCCCAGGTGGCCGTCGGCCGTCTCGTGCGCGAGCTCGGACTCGAGCGTCTCGGCCAGTCGGTGCAGGCCGCGGTGGCAGAGCACCCGCACCGTGCCGGCCGGCCGGTTCATGACCTTGGCCGTGTCGGCCACCGAGAGACCGACGACCTCGCGGAGCATCACGGCCTCGGCCTGGCTCGGCGGCAACGTGGCGATCAACGCCAGCGCCCGGTCGGTCGACATCCTCGCCTCGGCCGAGGACGTCACGTCCTCGGCCGACCGCTCGATCTCGAGGTACTTGGTGTCGGTCAGCGTCTCCTTGCGACGCGACGCCCGCCTGCGCCAGTCGATGTGACGGTTGCGGGCGATCGTGAACAGCCAGGCCCGGAACTCACCTTCGCCGCCTTCGAAGCGCGGCAGCGCCCGGACGACCTGGAGCCACGTCTCGGCCGCGAGGTCGTCGGCCACCGGACCGGCCTTCACCCGCAGGTAGCGGAGGAGGGACGGCTGGCAGCGCCGCCAGATCACCGCGTAGGCGTCCTCCTCGCCCCGCTGGGCCGCGTCGAGGAGGGCGACGAACGTGGCGGCCGAGGTGGTGTCCTCTTGCCGGACCCCCGTGCGGCCGCCGCTCCGACCCCGAGGATCGGTGGCCCGGCCGGCCCCCGTCGGCGGCTTCACCCGTCCCAGCACCACCCCAGCAAAACACCATCCGCCGGGCCCGTCCACTGCGTTTGGGGTGTCCCATCCCAGCTCAGGAGGGGTGTAACGCAAGTGGACCGCCCGGCGTTGTCATCATGGGCGTGGGCTCCCGCGGAAGTCCGCGTGCCCGCCCTCGGTCCGGGTCCCCGACCCGGCGCGGCGTTCCTCAGCAGGCGTAGTCGCCGTCGAAGCCGCCCACGTTGTCCGAGTACTGGGTGAGGACGATGGGACCGTTGGGGAGTTGCTCGTTGGCCCACGTGGTGGCGGCATTGGCGCAGTTGTAGGCGCCACCCTGACCCGACCACCACGCCATCCAGTAGGCGACGGCCGGTTGGTAGTCGCCGACGATGTTGTTCCAGTTACCCGGGCTGGCGTAGATGCCGACGTTGTTGAGGCCCTCGGCGTGGAGTCCGTCGATGGCCCCCTTTACGAGGAGCGCGTTCTCCGAGGTGTCGTTGGACCAGCTGGTGTTGACCTCCACGTCGAGCCACCAGGTCACCCCGGTCTCGATGCCGGTGTCCTCGGCCTTCACGAAGGCGTCCTGCGCCGCGGCGAAGCCGTAGTTGCAGGCCTGGTCGGTGCCACACGCCGGGTCACCGCTCGTCGCGGCGTTGCCGAAGGTGAGGTACACGTACAGGTTGAGGCCGGCCCCGGCCCAGGCCGCCTCGTCGGAGAGGCAAGGGTTGACCGAGCCGAACGACTGGCCCTCGACCTCGACGACGCCGATCGTGTGGTCGCCCGTCGGGAGGGCGTTGCACTGGTAGTTGGAGACGTCGTAGCCGTAGGAGCCCGAGGGGTAGCCCCCGAAGGAGAACGACCCGGTCCCCGTGGCCTCGGCCATGGTCACGACCGGTTCGTTCAGCACCTGCGGGGCGGAGCCCCAGTAGGCGGCGTCGCCGTAGGCCGAGACCGCGCCGTTGCTGTCGGTGAACCAGTACCCCTTCCCGTCCGGCGAATAGGCCATGGCCACGACGGGGTGGGCGAGCGGGACGCCGCCGAGGGAGCCGTAGTAACGGGCGTCGCCGAAGGCGAAGATGCCGCCGTCGCTCGCCACGAGCGTGTAGCCCTGACCGTCGGGGGTGGCGGCCATCCCGACGATGGGCTCGTTGAGGGTCATCGAGCCGGTCGAGCCCCAGAAGTTGGCGTCGCCGAAGGCGAAGATGCCGCCGTCGCGCGCCACGAGCCAGTAGCCCCGGCCGTCGGGGGTGGCGGTCATCCCGACGATGGGCTGGTTGAGGGTCATCGAGCCGGTCGAGCCCCAGAAGTTGGCGTCGCCGAAGGCGAAGATGCCGCCGTCGCTTGCCACGAGCCAGTAGCCCCGGCCGTCGGGGGTGGCGGTCATCCCGACGACGGGCTGGTTGAGCCTCATCGAGCCGGTGGAGCCCCAGAAGTTGGCGTCGCCGAAGGCGAAGATGCCGCCGTCGCTCGCCACGAGCCAGTAGCCCTTGCTGTCGGCCGTCCCCGCCATACCCACGATGGGCTTGTTGAGGGGCTGGCCCCCCATCGAGCCGTAGTAGCCGGCGCCGCCGAAGGAGAAGATGCCGCCGTCGCTGGCCACGAGCCAGTAGGCGTTGACCGGCTTGACGATGTCCTGTGCCCCGGCCGGCGACGCCGCCGGGCCGGCGCCCACCCCGACGAGGAGCCCGACCGCGAAGAGGACGGCGAGCGGCGCGCGCCACCAGCGCCACGGCGCGGCGTGGCGGAGGGGTGCAGAGGGCGGGCCGACAACGGACCGGAGACGACGGCTCACGGTCCATCCAGTAAATAGGGCGGGCCACCCGGAAGCAATGACCCCCCCGGCTCCCGGCGCCGGCCCAGGTGGGGGGCGGTGCGCCTTCAGTCCCGCAGCAGCTCGGCCACCCGGAAGGCGAGGTCGAGCGACTGGCGGGCGTTCAGCCGGGGGTCACAGATCGTCGTGTAGCGCTGATGCAGGTCGCCCTCGACGATCTCCTCGGCCCCGCCGAGGCACTCGGTCACGTCGTCGCCCGTCAGCTCGACGTGGACGCCGCCGGGCCAGGTGCCCTCGGCCCGGTGTACGGCGAAGAAGGAGCGCAGCTCGGCCAGGATGTCGTCGAAGCGGCGGGTCTTGCGGCCGTCGGAGAGGAACGTGTTGCCGTGCATCGGATCGCAGGCCCACACCACCGGGTGTCCGGCCGCCCGCACGGCGGCGAGGAGCGGCGGCAGGTGCGACTCGACCTTGTCCGCGCCGAGGCGGGTGATGAGCGTCAGGCGGCCGGGGACCCGCTCGGGGTCGAGGCGCTCGCACAGCGCCACCACCTCGTCGGGCGTGGCGCTCGGCCCGATCTTGGCGCCGACCGGGTTGTGCACCCCCGAGAGGAACTCCAGGTGCGCGCCGTCGAGCTGGCGCGTCCGGTCGCCCACCCAGAGCATGTGGGCCGAGCAGTCGTACCAGTCGCCGGTGAGCGAGTCGCGTCGGGTGAGCGCCTCTTCGTAGTGGAGGATCAGCGCCTCGTGGCAGGTCCAGAAGTCCACCTGGTGCAGGCTGCCCTCGGCCAGGAGGTCGATGCCGCACGCCGCCATGAAGCGCAGCGCCCGGTCGATCTCCGCGGCGATGCGCTCGTAGCGGCGACCCTCGGCCGAGGAGGCCACGAACTCCTGGTTCCAGCTGTGCACCTGCGAGAGGTCGGCGAAGCCGCCCTTCGTGAAGGCCCTGACGAGGTTGAGGGTGGACGCCGCCTGGTGGTAGGCGGAGACGAGGCGCTCGGGGTCGGGTCGGCGGGCGTCGGCGTCGAAGGCCTCATCGTTCACCATGTGGCCGCGGAACGCCGCCAGCTCGAGCTCGCCGACCCGTTCGGTCGGGGCCGACCGGGGCTTGGCGAACTGGCCGGCCATGCGACCGACCTTTACGACCGGGACCCCCGCGGCGTAGGTGAGGGCCACGGCCATCTGCAGGATGATGCGGAGCTTGTCCCGGATGCCGTCGGCCGAGAACTCGGCGAAGGACTCGGCGCAGTCGCCAGCCTGGAGCACGAAGGCCCGGCCGTCGGCCACCTCGGCCAGGGCCCGGCGCAGGTGGCGGGCCTCGCCGGCGAACACGAGCGGCGGGAGCGCCGCTAGGTGGGTCTCGACCCGCTTCAGGAGCTCCTGGTCGGGCCACTCGGGCTGCTGGGCCGCCGGGTGCTGGCGCCACGACGTGGCCGACCAGCCGGCCCCGGCCGGGCCGCGGCGCTCGGTCTCGGGGGTCCCTGGCTCCTCCACGGTTCAGAGCGTAGGACGTGCGCTCGGGCGGGCCGCGCCGAGCGCCCGTCGTAGTGTCGCTGCGTGGCCAGCCCGCCCGCCGCCGACCGACCCCCTCGTCTCGGGCTCTTCGGCGGGACGTTCGACCCGCCCCACGCCGGCCACATGGCGGCGGCCGTGGCCTGCCGGCGGCAGCTCGGCCTCGACCGGGTGCTCCTCGTCGTGGCCAACGAGCCCTGGCAGAAGGCGCCGACCCGACCCGTCAGCCCGGCCGAGGTGCGCTTCGAGATGACGGCGGCCGCGGTGGTGGGCCACGACGGGCTCGAGGCGAGCCGGCTCGAGATCGAGCGGGGCGGCCCGAGCTACACGGTCGAGACGGCCGAGGGTCTCGTCGCCGAGGCCGTCGCCCGGGGGGTGCCGGCGCCCGAGCTCTTCCTCCTCGTCGGGGCCGACCTGGTCGGGAGCCTCGCCACCTGGTGCCGCCCCGAAGAGCTCGCCCGCCTCGTGACCCTCGCCGTCGTGACCAGGCCCGGGAGCGAGGCGGCCGCCGTGCCCCCCGGCTGGCGGGCCGTCCAGGTGAGCGGCCCCGGGGTGGACGTCTCGAGCTCGGAGGTGCGGGCCCTGGTGGCCAAGGGTCGGCCCCTGGACGGCCTCGTGCCCCCGGCCGTGGTCCGTTGCATCCGCCGCCACGGTCTGTACGCTGTCGGCAGATGACCCCGACGAGCGCCGACACCGCAGAGCTCACCCGACTGCGGCCCGACGCCGTCGCGTTGCCGGTTCTCCGCCCGCCGGCCCCGGTGCCGTCGGGCCTCGCACCACCCCCGCCGGTCGACGAGGTGCGCGCCGTGGTCCCGGCGCCCGCGCCCTCCCGGGTCGAGGTGGTCGCGGAACGGCGGCAGGCCCGGCGACATCGCCGGCTGCTCGCCGCCTCGGGCCTCGCCGTCCTCGCGGGCACCCTCGGTGCCGCCGTCGCGGTGCTGGACGTCTTGCATTGAGGGGCCGGTGAACCAAGAGGCCCCGGTGTCACCGGCGACCGGCGGTGACACCTCCCCGGTCGACGAGCCGACGCCCGTCCCGCCGGCCGCCCTCGTGGCCGCCCGGGCGGCCGACGCCAAGCTGGGCGAGGACACCGTCGTCCTCTCGATGGGCGAGCTCCTCGGCGTGGTCGACGCGTTCGTCGTGACGAGCGGTCACAACACCCGGCAGGTGCGCACGGTCGTCGAGGAGGTCGAGGAGAAGGTGAAGGCGGCCGGCGGCCAATCACCGGCGAGCGTCGAGGGCCTCCGGGACGGCACGTGGGTGCTCATGGACTACGGGGACTTCGTGGTCCACGTCTTCTTGGACGAGACCCGCACCTACTACGACCTCGAGCACCTCTGGTCGAGCGCCCCGCGCGTCGACTGGCAGGAGGCCGGCTGAGCCGACGGCGGGCTCAGGACGAGGCCGGCATGGGGTAGTCGGCCACGGTGACCGGCCGGCTGGTCTGGACGCCGGTGCCGATGGGCACCTCGACGGGCACCCCGCCCAGCTGGAAGGCCACCCGGGTGGTGAGGCCCTCGAGGTGGGCCACCGTGTAGACGACCTGCGACACCGCCAGCACCTGGGGGTGGCCGACGATGAAGCCGAACGCCGGGTTGAAGTTCACGGTCGCCAGCCCCTTGCTGTAGCTGGCCGAGTAGAGCTGGACGCCGTTCGGGATGGCCGTCGTGATGTTCATCGCCGACTCGGAGACCGACGGCCCGAGGAGGAGCGTGTCGAGGACCGCCTCGAGGGAGCCCGGCGGGCGGAAGACCCGGTTGGTGGCCACGAGGAAGCCGTTCGGGTCGATGAAGTAGACGGGCTCGGTCACCCCACCGGTCTCGGTCGTCACTGTCGAGGTCGGCGGGGAGGGGTTGAGGAGCCGGGCCGGCACCTGGTTCGTCGGGATCGGGTTCGGCGCGGCGTCGTTCGGCACGCCGCAGGCCGTGGCGAGGAGGGCCACGGCGACCAGCGTGAGCAGGGCGGCGATCGGCCGACTCGTCCCGGTCAGCCTCACACCGGCTCCCACTCGTCGAGGCGCGGTCCTTCGCTGTCGGTCGTCACCGGGAGCTCCACCACGAAGCGGGCGCCGCCCTCGTCGCCGGCCTCGGCCCAGACCTTCCCCCCGTTCAGCCGGACGTGCTCGGCCACGAGGGCGAGGCCGAGGCCGGTGCCGGTGCCGGTGCCCCGACGGCCCGCCGCCTGGCCCCGGTAGAAGCGCTCGAAGACCTTCGCCCGCTCGCCCGGGGCGAGACCCGGTCCGTGGTCTTCGACCGAGACCCGCACGGTCGGCTGGCCGTGGCGGACCGGACCGGGCTCGGCCGTGACCCTGGTGGCGCCGCCGCCGTAGTTGTAGGCGTTCTCGAGCAGGTTGGCCATGATCCGCTCGAAGCGTCGCTTGTCGACCCGGAGGCGCACGCCGGCCACCGCGTCGACGTCGATGGTGGGAACGCCGTCGGCCTGCGCCTCTTCGGGCCGCCGGAGGTTGGCCACGCTCACCGCCACGGCCCGGCGGACGAGCTCGTCGGCGTCGACGTCCTCCAGCCACAGCTCGGCCGAGCCGGTGTCGGAGCGGGAGATCTCGAGCAGCTCGTCGACCATCCGCTGGAACCGCCGGAGGTCGGCCGCCAGGAGGTCGAGGGCCCGGCGGTCCCGCGTCGACAGCTCGTCGCGGTGGGACTCGAGGACCTCGACCGAGGCGGAGAGCGTCGTGAGGGGCGAGCGCAGCTCGTGGCTCACGTCGGAGGTGAAGCGGGTCTCGCGTTCGATCCGTTCCTGCAGCTGGTCGACCATGCGGTTGAACGAGAGGGTGAGGCCGGCGAGGTCCGGGTCGTCGGAGGCCGCGGGCAGGCGGGTCCGGAGGTTCCCGCCGGCGATGGCCATGGCGGCGCGCGACACGCTGTTCAACGGGCGCAGCGAACGCCCGCTCGCCGAGCGCCCGAGGGCGTAGCCGAGCGCAGTGGTGATGAGGCCGGCGCCGAAGAGGGTGAGGGCGAGCACCCGCAGGGTGTGGGCCAGGTCCGAGACGTTGAAGATCTCGAAGTAGTCGGCCTTGACCGAGGGGATCGGCACGCCGACGGCGATCTGCGGCGCGCCGTTCAGCGTGAAGTTCTGGGTGGCCGGGGTGCCGGAGCGCACCAGGCCCTTCAGCGCCGGCGACAGGGCCTGCTGGCTGACCGAGGTGACCGAGGAGTACCAGCCGCCGTTGTGGTACAGGACCGAGTGCGAGGCCACGCCGGCGCCGGCGTCGAGGCTCTCCAGGAGGCCCGTGATGTCGGCGTTGCCGGGCAGCGCCCCCTGGACGTAGCGGGCGCTCTGGAAGGCCACCTTCTTCGCCGCGTTCTCCTGGTCCGAGAGGAGGTAGTGGCGGGCGGTGAAGTAGGCGAGGGAGCCCATGGCGACCGAGAGGACGAGGGCGCCCAGGCCGAACATGAGGGTGACCCGGGCCCGCAGACCCGGTCGCTGTGAGAGGCGGCCCCAGCCGGGGCGCCCGATGTGCCGACGTCGGCCTCCGCGGTCGTCCGCCGAGCCGTTCGTCGACATGTCAGGGGACCAGCTTGTAGCCCATCCCGCGGACGGTGAGGATGTGGCGGGGGAGCGCCGGGTCGGGCTCCACCTTGGTCCGCAGCCGTCGGATGTGGACGTCGACGAGTCGACCGTCGCCGAAGTAGTCGTAGCCCCACACCCGGTCGAGCAGCTGCTCGCGGCTCAGGACCTTGTTGGGGTTGGCGGCCAGCTCGCAGAGGAGCCGGAACTCCGTGCGGGTGCAGTGGATCTCCTCGCCGTCCCGGCGGCGCAGCACCCCCTGGTCGGGGAGGAGCTCGAGGTCGCCGAACGTGAGCACCTTGGGTTCGTCCTCGGCCGGCCGGGCCCGCCGGAGGAGCGCCCGAATGCGGGCCCCGAGCTCCTTGGCCACGAACGGCTTCGTGACGTAGTCGTCGGCCCCGGCCTCGAGGCCGGCCACGACGTCGTGGGTGTCGGTCCGGGCGGTGACGATGATGATCGGCACGGCGCTCTGGCGGCGGAGGGCCCGGCAGCACTCGAACCCGTCCATGCCCGGCAGCATGAGGTCGATGAGGGCGACGTCGGAGGACTGGGCCGAGAAGTGGTCGAGGGCGTCCTCGCCGCTCTCCGCCTCGTCGACGTCGTAGCCCTCGCCCTCGAGGGCGAGGCGCATCGAGGAGCGGATCCGCTCGTCGTCTTCGACCACCAGTATGCGGGCGCTCATCGGGTCCTGTTCACCTCGCTCGGCGACCCCCTCCCGGCCGACCGGTGCGCCTTCGTACGGTCATGGTTCGGCATCAGCTCAACCAGATCTGTGTCGGCCAGATGCTGCCGCCGATCATGCCATAGGCCTTCGCGCCCGTAGGGGTCGTGGGGTTGTTCCAGTTCTGGACGCTCGGCTTCGAGACCACCGCCCACACGGCCCGGTCGTTCCAGACGTAGGGGATGTCCTGGGCCAGGAGCTGGTTCACCCGCTTGTAGGCGGCCACCCGCTGCGAGGCGCTGAGCGTGGTCCGCCCGAGCTGGAGGGCCTGCTCCATCCGGGTGTCCGAGTTGCGGGCCATGTTGATCGAGAGCCCGTTGGCGTTGGCCGTCGTCGGGCTCCACCAGATGTAGTTGAGGTCGGGGGTGACCGCCCCGAACTGGCGCCATTCGACCGCCTCGTAGTCACCG
>Ga0116216_10000125_pt1 | contig 70775 bp, 64 predicted proteins | sample Sb_taG_11_FD_89696 | JGI IMG/M metagenome (GOLD analysis project Ga0116216, IMG submission 89696) | Peat soil microbial communities from Weissenstadt, Germany - Sb_50d_3_AS metaG | ecosystem: Environmental > Terrestrial > Soil > Wetlands > Peat | place: Germany: Weissenstadt | collected 2010-09-21 | reverse complement strand
GCTATGCTGCGGGCGCGACAAGGGTTCATGCACCTTCGCCTTGGAGGAATACCCGATGATCAAGCTCTATGGAGTGCCGATGTCGCGCGCCGCGCGTTCGCTGTGGATGCTCGAGGAGCTCGGCGTGCCGTATGAGAACGTGCCGACGCACTTCGCGACCGGTGATACGCGCAAGCCGGAATATCTCGCACTGAACCCGAACGGCCACATCCCGACGCTCCAAGACGGGGAGCTCGTGCTTTGGGAGTCGATGGCGATTAACCTCTACCTTGGGCGCCGTTACGACAACGGACTCTGGCCCAAATCGATCGCCGACGAAGGCCGCACCTATCAATGGAGCCTGTGGGCGATGACCGAGCTCGAGGCCCCGCTGCTCGCGTACCTCATGCACAGCGCTCTCCTCCCGAAGGAGCAGCGCGTTCCGGCAAAAGCGACCGAGGCACTGGCGCAGCTCGCCAAGCCGCTCGGCGTGCTCGAGGCTGCGCTCGCCGCCAGGAGCCTTCTTGTGGGTGAGACCTTCGGTGTGGCGGACCTGAATGTCGCCTCTGTCCTTTCGTGGGCGCGCATGGTGAGGCTTGACCTTTCGAAATGGCCGCACGTCGATGCTTGGCTTGGGCGCTGCCTCGAGCGGCCGGCCGCGAAGCGGGTGCGCGAGAAACGCTAGGAAGGGCAGGCGCGAAGACCTGCGGCGGCGGTTTCGGAGAGTCCATGGATGGCAAGCTGTTCTACTGGACGGCTGCATTCGCCAACATGCTTGCAATCCTTGCACTCGCATTCGTTGGCGTGCGGGCCGTTCGCCGGGGCGAGGTTTTCTTGCATCGGCGCTGCATGCTCCTCGCATCCGGACTCGTCCTCGGCTTCATCGTGTCCTACCTGTTTAAGGTTGCCCTGCTCGGGCGCGAGGAACTCGAGCGCTGGGGCGCCGCATCCGTGATCGTGCTCCGGGTCCACGAGCTCTGTGTCTTCACCATGCTGCTCGCGGGCGCGGCCGCGGGCTCGCGGGCCTTCGCCATGCGCCGCGATCCAATCGTGAGGGGGACGCCGACGACCCTCCCGCGCAACTCGGGGTTGCGCATGTGGCACCGACGGGCAGGCTGGACCGCGGTGACGGCCGCGCTCTTGGGTGTCGTGACCGCCGCTCTCGTGCTCGCGGGGATGTACGGGAGAGCCTAGGCGTTGGTTTCCGCCGAGATCGGGACTGCGCGTCAGCGCTCGTGCATGACCAAATCCTCGACCACCAGCACACTGCAGCCCGCGAGATCCAGAAAACGCTGCTCGTCGGGACGCACATGGTCGAGGTAGGAGGTCTCGGCGAAGGCGGCTCCCATCTCCTCGACGCTGTCAAACCACATTTCGGCGAAGCCGTCGTAGGGCGGCATCCCCGTGGCATCCGCGGGCATGGGCAGATCGACGGGGTGCATCTGCACGTACCTTCGGATGTGGCGCGTGAAATCGGGAAGACGCTGGATCAGCGGGCCGTGCTGCTCGCGCCAATACCTGCGGAACTCCTGCGGCGTCATACCCGCCCTGCGGCGCAGCGCGGCCACCATCTTCACCATCCCCTGCTCCTCCTTCTCACGATGCTGTCCATGCCTCGTCGAGCGCGGGCGCACCGAGACAGGCGCGCTGGCCACCATCGACCACGAGGGTCGCTCCGGTGACATAGCTCGAGTCATCGCTCGCGAGGAAGAGCGCGGCGCGCGCCACCTCCTCGGGCAAACCAAAACGACCCATCGGGATCTGGCGCGTCATCGCGGCCCGCAAACGCGCATCGGAAAACGCCGAAAGCGTGCCTTCCGTCGCGATCACCCCTGGACACAGCGAGTTCACGCGGACGCCGCAGGCTGCAGCCTCGACGGCCGCGGTGCGCGTGAGGTTCTCGAGGGCAGCCTTCGCAGACGCATAGCCCCCGAGCCCCGCCTGGCCCGCGAGCCCTGCGGTCGATGAGACGTTCACGATGGCACCGGACTGTTGCAGCTGCATCAAACGCAGCGCGGCGCGCGTGCCGAAGAACGCGGCGTCGAGCGTGACGCGAAAGGAGCGGTGCCAATCCTCGGTGGAGAGCTGTGCCAGCGGCCCGAGGGCCAGCTGATAGGCATTGTTGACGAGCAGGTCGAGACGGCCGGCTCGGCCGTGGGTTTGCGTGAGGAGCGCCTCGACCTGGCTTTCGTCGGCCACATCGGCATGAACCGCTCGCCCGCGCCCCCCCTGGTCGGCGATCGCCCGGACGACGGCCTCGATCGGCCCGCGGCGCCGTCCGCACACCGTGACATCAGCTCCTTCTGCCGCAAACAGCCGGGCCACTGCGGCGCCGATGCCGGTGCCGCCGCCTGTCACGATCGCAACCCTGCCTTCGAGGCGACCGGCCATCGCACACCCTCCCCGCCCGCACCCTGCCACCCCGGGGCGCTGGATCTTACCTCCCGTCGAGCGCAGCCGGGCGCGATCCCAGGCCCTGAACGAGTCTTAGGCTTCTCGCGACTTCGACAGGAGGCGCTCCGCTGCGCGCGACACGATCTCCTCCATACCACTGCTCTGCTCCTCCATGCTGGCCACGAGTCGCAGCTGCGTACGGCAGCGATCAAGGTTGTGGTTCTCACGGTGCACCTTGAAGTAGCGATCGCCCTCGAGATGATCGGTCAGGAAGCGCATGCCGATCAGAAGCGTGAGAAGCCTCGCGGAAAAGGCGAGCTCCGCGGACTCCGCGCGGGTGAGGAAGGCCGCGGCGCCGCGCAAGTAGCCTTCGCAAAGGGCAGTGAAGAGCACGGGGTCTGCGCGGACCTTTGAGAGGTCACGCTCGTCTTCCGCCGCCGCGCAGGTCGCCGTGCGCACCAGGTCGCCGAAGTCGTAGTGCACGAGGCCGGGCATCACCGTGTCGAGGTCGATCACACACACCGCCTCGCCGGTTCGGTCGTCGAGCAACACATTGTTGAGCTTGGTGTCGTTGTGGGTGATGCGCTCGGGGATGGCGCCGCTTGCGTGCAGCGAGGGCAGCCGATCGACCATCGTCTCCCGCGCCAGCACGAAATCGAGCTCCACCCGGCATCCCGACAGGCGTCGGCTGCGGTCGGTCCCCACGGCGGCCAGGAGCGCTTCCATGCGAGCGCGCCCGTCGTGAAAGCGCGGGATCGTCTCGTGGAGGCGAGGTCCAGGCAGGCCGATCAGCTGGGCCTGGAAGCCACCGAAGGCTTCGGCCGCGACTGCTGCGTCCTTCGGGGTCCGAACGACGTCGTGGCTCGACGCACCTTCCACGAACCGATAGGTCCGCCAATGCGCCCCTTCGGCGTCCACGAACGAGAGCGCACCGGACCAGGTAGGGACAAGCTGAAGCGCGCGCCGCTCAAGATCCTTCGCCCCTTCGCACGCCAGCACCGCACGCTGGTGCGCGGTCACGCGCTCGAGGTTCTCCATCACCTTCCTCGGATCCGGAAAAACAAGGGGATTGATCCGCTGCTGGATGTAACGCTGGATGCGACCGTCTTGCTCAAAGGTGGCCAAGAGAGTCTGGTTGATGTGGCCGCTGCCCCACGGCGTCGAGGAGGCCCAGCGCCCGCCCACCGCGAATGCGGTGGCGACGTCGCGCACGAGAGCCGGTGCAGGCGGCGCAAGCCTCTCGTCGCTACTCATGGGGCCTCGTCATGGTCGAGCGCGAGACGCCGCTTCCCATCCTCGTCTGTTCGCGGGTCGCCCAGAGCATCCGCATCGACGGGGACATCCACAAGCCCCCCTGGTCCACGATCGCACCGGTGTGGTTGCTGCCCTCGCATGGACGCACCCGTGAGATGGAGCTCTCGAGCGAGCAGGCGCTCCGCCATCTCGCGGCCGATGCGCCGCCGCTCGGAGCGGCCGTTGCGTTCCAGCCGACGGCGCTGCGCGTCTGCTACGACAAGACCCAGCTCTACGTGGCCTTTCAGTGCATCGACCGCGACATCTTCGGAAGCTACTCGGGTCGCAACGAGCCCATCTACACCGAGGACGTGGTCGAGGCCTTCCTCGCTCCGGACTCGGATCCGCGGCGCTACTTCGAGCTCGAGATGAATCCCCGGGGAGCCTGGTTCGAGGCCAGGGTGGTGAGCCCTGACTGCGACCGGCGCTCCATGGTGCTCGACACAAGCTGGGTCTGTGAGGGCTGGCGCCGCGCGGTGCGCGTGCGCGGGACCCTTGATCGGCGCGACGACATCGACTGTTGGTGGAGCGTCGAATGGGCGATCCCGTTCAAGTCCCTCGGCCGCACACGGCCACCGCGTCGGGGAGAGCGCTGGCGAGGGAACTTCTTCCGCATCGACAGTGCGGGGGGAGGCGAGTTCAGTTCCTGGTCGGCGACGCTTGCCGATCCGCCCGATTTTCATCGACCGTTGCGCTTCGGGATTCTCGAGTTCGCCTGATGCGCGAGGGGCAGCCTATGCTGGGGGAGAGCCCCGGAGGCCCCCATGACCGAACCCGTCCTCGAAGTCGCGCGAAGCGGCGGAATCGCAATCCTGACCCTCAATCGCCCCGCCAAGTTGAACGCGCTCTCGCGAGAGCTCCGCGCCGCGATTGCCGGCAGCTTTGAGCAGCTCGAAGGCGACAAAAGTATTGGCGTCGCGATCTTGACCGGAGCGGGCCGCGCCTTTTGCGCCGGCCTTGACCTAAAGGAACTGGGCGGCGAAGCGGCCACGCGAGCCGACCCCAGGGACGCAATCACCGACGCCGATATCGTGCGCGCCATGCAGCGCTTCGACCGGCCGATTATTGGCGCGATCAACGGCGTCGCCGTAACCGGCGGATTCGAGCTGGCACTCGCCTGCGATCTGTTGATCGCGTCGACGCAGGCGCGCTTTGCGGATACGCACGCCCGCGTCGGAATCTTGCCGGGTTGGGGCTTGTCCCAGAAGCTCGCGCGGCTGATTGGAATCCATCGCGCCAAGGAGCTCGCCTTCACCGGGAACTACCTTGACGCGAGGCAGGCCGAGGCGTGGGGCCTCGTGAACCGGGTGGTTTCGCCCGAAGAGCTCCTGCCCACCTGCCTTGCGCTGGCGCAGGACATGCTGACCTGCGACCCCCTGACCCTGCGAGAGTACAAGCGGGTGATCGACGAGGGCTTTGCGCGCTCCTTCGGCGAGGGCCTAAAGCTTGAGGCGGAGGCGTCCCGGGCCCACGCCCGCCAGCTGTCGCCCGAGATGATCGCCGCGCGGCGCGCAGGCGTGCAGCAGCGGGGCCGCCGCCAGTCGGGAGCGTAGAGCGAGGATCGGGCCGCACATGCCGCCCGCCCTCGTGGCGCGACACCTCGCGCTCTCGCGTGTCTTGGCGTCAGAGCTTCACCGAATATTCGAAGCCGTCAGCCAGCGGAAGCGTCATTGACGCAAAGCCGTTCTTGCCGGACTGGACGTAGGTCACGTAGGGCGCGAGCGCCCGGCGGAAGGTGTGAATGTTGTCCGCCAGGACGACGGCGCCGGTACGAAGCTTCGGCGCGAGCAGCTTTAGCATCGGCAGGTACAGCTCCTTCCACCCGTCGAGCAGCACAAGATCGATGGGGGGAGGCACATCCGCCAGCGTCTCGAGCGCATCGCCGAGCCGGATCTCCGCGTACTCGCCGACCCCGGCCTCGGCGAGATTCGCGCGCGCGGCGCGATGCTTTCCCGGCTCGAGCTCGGAGCCGATCACCATGCCGCCATTGTCTCGCGCCGCGGCGGCTGCGTAGATCGTCGAAATGCCAAACGACGTGCCGAACTCCACGATCCGCCGAGCTCCGAGGCTTCGTTCCACGAGGTAGAGGAACCGCCCCTGCGCCCGGGAGATCGGGATGTAGACGTCCTTGAACCTTGCCGATTGCTCGGCGGCGGGCGGCGCCTTGCCGCCAAAGAGCATTGGCAAGACGGAGGGCAGAAGACCGAGAAAACGCAGGCGGTCGCCGCGGGCGGCGACGTGGAGTCGCTCGAGAACCCCTTGCAGCTTCGGGTCGTTCAAAGAGTCCACGCTAGAGGCGACTCCACAACGCGCCGATGAGCCCGCCGGCCAGCAGCAGTGCAGTGGCCACAAACCCGATCATGAATCCCCGACCCCGCTTCTGCGGATCTTCGACGTAGCCGCGCGCGTACAGATAGCGGCCCGCGACGAAGGCGAGACCGATGAGGGCACCGAGGCGCGCGTTTACGTAGTGCCCGAACAGCCACAACGAGGGCAGAAAAACCACGAGCTGCTCGACCGTGTTCTGCTGGACCCGGAACCAACGCTCGAAGATCTCGTTGCCGGTCGTCGCCGGCGCCGCCACTCCATAGCGCGTCCGCGCCTGGCCGACGGAGAAACTGATCCACAGGTACTCGATCAGTGCGAATGAAGTGACCACCGCAATCGAAGTCATCGAACTTCTCCTTCTATCGCAGCGCGCGCTGCGGTTTACACCATCCAGAGATCTGCCAGCGCTTCGAGCGGGCGGCGTTTTCGAAGCGTGATGAACCCGTGATCGACGCCGACGACTCCTTCCTGCACCCAGGCTCGCAGGAGCTTGTTCACGCTCTCGCGGCTCGTGCAGACAAGCTCCCCGAGCTCACTCTGCGGCAAGCGGAGCCGAATGCGCGTTCCCTCGGGCGTCGCGATCCCGTCGCTTTCGGCGAGCGAGAGCAGCTTTTTCGCAAGACGCGAGGGGAGGGTTAGGAACGCCGTGTCCTCGGTGACGTCGGAGAGCCGGCGCAACCGCCCGGCCAGGATCCCCGCGAGCCGAATCGCCACCTTCGGGTGCCGCTCCAGCACAGGCAAGAAGTCACGCCGATGGAGCGCGAGGAGCTCGGATGCCTCGATCGCCTCGACCGTTGCTGAGCGCGGCTCCGAGTCGAGGAGCGCAATCTCGCCGATCACCTCCTGCGGCCCCATCAGGGCGAAGATCACCTCCTTGCCATCCGCGGCCTCCGCCTTTGCCTTGAGCCGACCGCTCATCACGACATAGAGCTGCTCCCCGGGGTCACCCTTGTGAAAGAGCGCCTCCCGGGGAGCGAGGCGCCTTGTGGTCGTGGCGGCGAGAAGGGCGTCGAGAGCACGCTCTTCGAGCGCGGCGAAAAGGGGCACGCTCGCGAGGAGACGCTTCTTCTCCGGGCTGGGCGGCATGTCATCCAGTGTGAAGTACTTCATAGCGCGGCGCTTGCCCACGGCCGATTCTGGGGGTGTCCGGAAGGACCGCCCCCCCGGCTCCGGACGAGGGAGGGATGAGCGATGGCAAAGCAGGCGTTCTGGCTTTTGCTTCTCCTCACGACCGTGGTGCTGGTAGGTCTGGGCGCAAGCATCTGACTGGCGGCTGGTGCCCGGAGCCTATCGTAAGCTCCGGGCAGCATGAGTCGCCCTGCGCGAGTTTCAGGAGCTGGGCGTAGCACCTCCTTCGGCGTCGTGATCGCCGCCTACCTTGTGGCGCTCGGCGCTGCTTTGGCGGTGGGCGTCGTGATGGGTTCCGCAAACCCCGTCTTCACGGTCTTGGCGGCGGATACCACGGCCACGCTGGTGGTGTTTGCCTTTAGCATGACGCTCTCTAACTCGAGCGTGTATGACCCCTACTGGAGCGTCGCGCCTCCTGTGGTTGCGCTCTACTGGATGCAGGTCCTTCCAGCGAGCGGCGGCTCTTTCGTGCGCCACGCGCTCGTACTTTGGCTCGTCGTCGTGTGGGCCGTTCGTCTCACGTACAACTGGGCCTGCGGCTGGCCGGGCCTCGACCACGAGGACTGGCGCTACCGCGAGCTGCGCGCGAAGGCCAAGCTGCCGTACTGGCTCGTGAGCCTTGGCGCGATCCACTACTTCCCCACGCTGCAGGTCTTCCTCGCTTGCCTCCCGCTCTATGCAGCACTTGCCCTCGGCAGGACACCCTGGGGCGCCCTCGACTGGCTGGCCCTCGTCGTGACCGGCGGCGCGATTGTGATCGAGACGATCGCCGACGAACAGCTGCGTCGCTTCAACCGCAGCAAGCAGCCCGGTCAGATTTGTGCGCGCGGCCTCTGGGCCCACTCGCGCCACCCCAACTATCTCGGCGAGCTGGGCTTCTGGTGGGGTCTCTGGCTCTTCGGCCTCGCCGCCCATCCGGCATGGGCGTGGACCGTGATCGGCCCCATCGCCATGACGTTCATGTTCCTGTTCGCGAGCATCCCCATGCTCGAGGAACGAAGCATGGCGCGCCGTCCCGGCTACGCCGAACACATGCAGCGCGTCTCAAAGCTCGTGCCCTGGCCGCTGAGGGGCTGAGCGGCTTTTGCGCCGCGGCACCCGGAAGCGATCGGGCCGGCTAAAACCCACGCTTGCCAGCGCGAAAGAGGGCGCGATGCGGCAGCTCCATGCCCCGTGGGAGCTTTAGGCTGCTCGGGGTCACGGGCGGGCTTCTTGGGTTGTGTCAAAACCATCAATTCCCGGCGCGCAGGCGTTCTTTGGACCATAGCCGGGGGAACGCAGCCCGAGGACTCCCGCGAAGGTGGCTCCCCTCAGCCTCGGCGGAAACTCGCGGCCTGGCCTCGACGAATCCCGTTCAGGTGATGACCCGCTCCGCGCGCAGCCGTGCGATTTCCTCGCTCGTGAAACCCGCCTCCGTCAAGATGGCGTCGGTCTGCTCCCCAAGACGTGGCGGGCGCTGGCGCAGGCTCGCGGGAGTGCGCGCGAAGCGGACGGGGTTGCGCAGAAACCGCATCGGCCCAGCCTCGGAGTCATCGACTTCCAACACCGTTTCGTTGGACCGCACCTGGGGATCACGCAGGAAATCGCCCACCGCATTCACCGGCGCCAACGGCGCGCCGAAGCGCCGTGCACGCTCCAGGAGATCAGCGGTCGGCCACTTGCGAAGCTCCTGCTCGAGGATGGTGTAGAGCTCGCGCCCGTGCACGATGCGGGTCAAGAGATTCTTGCAACGCGGATCGTCCAGCATGTCTTCGCGGCCGATCGCGCGGCACAGCCCGGCGAACTGATGGTCCTCGAGGATCAGGAGGACGACGTGACCATCGGCCGTTTCCCAAGTGCGGTGCACATCGGGGAGCTTGGGCCGCGGGGTCGCGTCCTCTGCCTTGAATGCCTCCTTGGTGAGGACATCGGGCAACATGAACGCTGCGAAGGCATCGAGCATGGGTACCTGCACGTGTTGGCCACGACCATCGCCGCGCTCTCGGGCCACCAGAGCCGCCATCACGGCATAGGCAGCGGTGAGCGCCGTCGCCTTGTCGGCGATGATGCTCTTCACGAGCTGCGGCGTTCCGTCGCCGCCTTGGGTTGGCATGAATCCGGCGAGGCCTTGGATTACGGTGTCGTACGCGGGGAGGTCGCGGTAGGGTCCGGAGGGACCAAACCCGCTGATCGAGAGATAGATAAGCCGGGGGTTTTCGCGCGAGAGCTCCTCGTAGCCGAGTCCGAGGCGGGTCACCACATCGGGCCGGTAGTTCTCCACGAGGACGTCCGCACGCAGCGCGAGGCGCCGGGCGGCGTGCTGACCTTCCGTGCGCTTGAGATCAAGAGCGATGCTCCGTTTATTGCGGTTGAAGTGAGCGAAAAAGCCGGTGAGGCCAGCTCGGAAGGGCGGCCCAAGACGCCGCGTGGTGTCGCCTGCCGGGGGCTCGACCTTCCATACCTCGGCACCCAGGTCGCCGAGCACCTGAGTACAGAGCGGCCCAGACACCACGGTTGAGAGGTCGATCACCCGGATGCCCGCGAGGGGCCCCGTGGGATCGCCGCCGAGTTCGACGCGCATGGGGGTTCTCCTTGGCCCATCTTACGCGCACGCGGAGCGCTGTGGCGAGGGCGCAGAGTGGCCCTTGAGCGGGAGCCGCCGGACTCTCCTACCTGCGCTGTGCGCGGGAGGCTGCTAGGGCAAAGGAAGGCGAGGGCGGCGCCGGCGTGCGACCCACAGCAGGCCCGCCGCGAGCGCGAGGAAAGGCACAATCGACCAGGTCGCGCTCGCCTCGAGCCGCCGCGCAGCCTCGGCGCCGAGCAGCCGGTGCGAGAGCACAAGGCCCCAGTGCTCGAGAAGCGGTACCGGGCGCACGGCGCCGCTCGCGTCCTTTGCCGTGGTTTCAAGGCCCGCGAGCGCCGCGTAGAGCAGGCCGGCAATCGCACCCCCCGCGATGAGACCGGAAGAGAAGAGGGCGCCTGGGGCCGAGTCTGAGGGATCGCTCCCGCGGTTCGAGCGCCGGTCGGCAAGCCAGCGCACCGCGCCCCCCAGCGCAATCGAAGTCGACGTCGAGAACGGGAGGTAGGCGCCCACTGCGAACGGCAAGGAAGGCACCCCGCAAAGCTCCACCAGCAGGGCGAGCGCGACGCCCACAAGGACGAGCGCCCAGGGCAGGTCGCCCCCGAGGACGCCGTCGATGATGAGCCGAAACAGCTGTGCCTTCGGTGCATCGAACTTCGACACGGTCTTTTCCAAGCTGCCGTCCGCCGCGTGCTGTTCGGGCTCGACTCCGCATACGCCCGGGTCGACGAGGTAGGCGATCCGGCCTTCGCTACCCACGAGATACTTTCCGGTCGGAACCCCCTGCGTTGGCTTTCGCACGTAGAGTACGCGATAGCGCACACCTCGGAACTCGTGGGGAAGGGACGCGAAAGCGGCGCGTGCGGGGTCAGCGCTCGTGAGTTCGCGCACGCTTTCATCGGTGGCGACGAAATCCGGATAGCTACGCCGGACATAGGTCGTCGCAGTCTCGTTCAGGTAGAGCAGCGTCCATCCGATCACGAGCGCGCTCGTCACGACGCCCACCATGATCGCGATCTGCTGCGCGCGGGGCGTAGCCCCGACGAGGAATCCGGTCTTGAGATCCTGCGAGATGGTGCCGCCGTTGCTCGCAGCGACGCAGACCAGCGCTGCGGTGCACAGGGCCATCTCTTTGTACGGTACGCCGGACCAGCCTGCGGCCACGAACAGTAAGCAGGTCAGAAGGAGCGTCGCCACGGTCATCCCCGAGATCGGATTGGAGGATGAGCCGATCTCGCCCGTGATGCGGCTCGAAACCGTGACGAAGAAAAATCCGAACAGGACGATGAGGGCCGCCGAGAGCGCGTTGATCCCGAGCGGGGGTGCGAGCGCGATCGCGGCGACGAGGGCGAAACTGCCGCCGACGACGAGAGAGAGCGGAAGGTCGCGCTGCGTTCGCGGTGGACCCGCCACCCCGCTCGCGGAGAAGTCCGCGGCGCCACGGCGAAACGCCGCCCACAGCGTCGGCAGCGAACGCACGAGGCTTAGAATGCCCCCTGCCGCCACTGCGCCCGCCCCAATGTAGAGTACGAAGGCGTTGCGGATTTGCCCCGGCGTCATCTCCCGAACCGGCTTCGCTCCGGCTGCGATGAGTGGCGAAGTCAACTCGGGCGCGAACAAGTGGATCAGGGGAATCAGCACCAAGAACGAGAGCGCGCCGCCTGCCAGCATCACGCAAGCGACTCGCGTCCCGATGATGTAGCCGACGCCCAGGAGTGCGGGGTTCGCCTCAAAGGAAAGCGAGGCGCCGGGGAAGAAGCGGTCGAAGCTCCATGACGGATACTCGCCCCAGAACTTTCCCACGTTCCCGAGCAGACTGAACAGGGCGCCGAGACCAAATCCGCTGAACACCGTCTTCGCACTGGTGCCCCCTTGGTCGCCGACGATCAGCACCTGGGCGCAGGCGGTGCCCTCGGGATAGGGCAGCTTCCCGTGCTCGCGCACGATAAGTCCCTGGCGCAGCGGGATCATCATGAGAACGCCGAGTGCGCCACCAAAAAGCGCAACGAGGGTGACGCGCACCACATCGAGGTCGAAACCCATGAGCAGGAGCGACGGGAGCGTGAAGGCGACGCCGGCTGCGATCGATTCGCCGGCCGACCCAGTCGTTTGCACGATGTTGTTTTCGAGGATGGTCGCCCGGCCAAACGCGCGGAAGAGCGTGATCGAGAGAACGGCGATGGGGATCGAAGCCGAGACCGTGAGGCCGATCTTGAGTCCAAGGTAGACGGAGGAGGCGGCAAAGCAGATGCCGAGGAGCGAGCCCACGACAAGACCGCGCACGGTGAGCTCTGTCATCGAGGCCGACGCGGGCACATAGGGTGTGGGCGGCGCGTCGTGCATCGAGCCTCCTGGGTACGAGTCCGTGGGGCGGGTGTCAACGCCAATTCCACAAAGACCCCTGCGCAAGCCGTCCGCGCCTGGAGGGGGTGCTTGCAGGCGTGCGCTGCGGCGTCCGGGAATGGGATCCCGAGTGCCCGAGCTGCTTTTCTCCCGTGCTCCCATGCGCGACCCGAGCGCCTCAGGACTTGCGCGTACGGGGTCCTTTGCCCAGTGGTACTCTCGGACGAGAAGCGTGGGCCGAAAGCCGCGCATCCGGGCTGCCAAAAGGAGGGACACCGCCATGCGTCAGATCTGGATCCCGAGGCCGGGACCGCCTGAGGTGCTTGAGATCCGCGAAGAGCGGGATCCTCTGCCGGGCCCCGGGCAGGTGCGGATCCGCGTCGCGGCGGCAGGTGTCAACTTTGCTGATGTGATGGGACGCATGGGGATGTATCGAGATCTGCCACCCATGCCGGTCGTACCGGGTTACGAAGTCGCGGGTAGGATCGACGCGGTCGGTGACGGGGTGGATGCCAGCTGGATTGCGAAGGATGTCTTCGCCCTGACGCGCTTCGGAGGCTACTCCGACGTGGTTTGCACGCCCGAGTCCCAAGTCTACGGTCGGCCTCCCGGGATGACGTTGGACGAGGCCGCGGCGCTCCCCGTGAACTACCTGACCGCCTACCAGCTGTTGGTGGTCATGGGCGGACTGCGCAAGGGCCAGACCCTGCTCGTGCACTCGGCGGGCGGAGGCGTCGGAATTGCGGCCATCCAGCTCGCCAAGCGGATCGGCGCGCGTGTGATCGGCACGGCTTCGACGGCGAAGCATGACTTCCTAAAGTCGATCGGGGTAGACTTCTGCATCGACTATCGAAAGGAAGACTTCGAACAGCGGAGCCGTGAATTTACGCACGCTCGAGGCGTCGATCTCGTGGTCGACGCGGTGGGCGGCGCATCCTTCCACAAGAGCTACCGCGCCCTCGCTCCGTCCGGTCGGCTGGGGATGTTTGGGCTCTCCGCAGCGGCGGGCGGGAAGAGCCGGAGCATCTTGCGCGCGGCCCCGGCACTCCTGTCCACGCTCCGCCTGCGCTTTTCGCCGGTGCGGCTCATGAACGAGAACAAAGGCGTCTTTGGTGTCAATCTCGGCCACCTCTGGCAGGAGATCGACCGCCTCGCATCCTGGATGGACGATCTCATCCAGCTCTATCGCGACGGTGCACTGCGACCGGTGATCGCCGCGAAGTTCGGGTTCGACGAGGCGGCCAAGGCACATCACTACATCCAAGATCGGAAGAACGTGGGAAAGGTGCTCCTCGTCCCGTAATGCTGCTTGAGGTTGTGAACGATCGTCTGCGTCTGCAGGTCGCGCCGGAGGTGGGCGCGAGCATCGTCGATTTGTCTTTCGAGCGCGGCGGCTCGAGAACACCGCTCCTGCGCCGGGCGCCCGCGCCGCTCTCGCGCTCCTCGGATGCCGCGAGCTTCCTGCTCGTGCCCTACTCGAATCGACTGCGCGGCGGGCGCTTTCGTTTCGAAGGGAGAACCTACGAGCTGCATCATCCCAAAAACGACGCGATCCACGGCGACGTGCGCGACCGGCCCTGGCAGGTCACACACTGTTGCGATCACGGCTGCACACTCACGTTCGACTCGCGGGCGTTTGGCGACGTTCACTTCCCGTTTCCATTCGTGGCCGAGGTCTCGTATCGGCTCGAGGACGGGGTATTCACCAACGCACTGCGGGTCGTGAATGCCGGCACGACGCGCATGCCTGCAGGCCTTGGCTTCCATCCCTATTTCAACCGGGGGCTCGGTGCTGCAAACGAGCAAGTCCTGCTTGAGCTCGCGGTGCGTGGGGTATACCCCGGCTCCCCCGAACTCCCTGCGCTTCCCATCGGGCCGCCGGTGCGGCTGCTGCCCGAGCAGGACTTCTCAAAGCTGCGGCCGCTCGATCTGGTGCTTGACCATTGTTTCGCCGGCTGGGATGGCCGTGCAGAAATCCGCTGGCCGGAAAGTCGCGTGCGAGTCGTGATGGAGGCCAGTGCGCCGCTGCGCCACGTGATCGTGTATTCGCCGGAAGGCGAGCCTTTCTTTGCAATCGAGCCGGTGTCCCACGCAAACGACGGCTTCAATCTTTTTGCGTCGGGCCAGCCTGGCACCGGCGTGGTCGTGCTCAGGGCCGGCGAGAGCCTCGAAGGCAGCTTTTCTCTGTGCATCGAGGACTCTGGCTAGCGGGCGGTCTGTGGCGCGAAGTCCGAGTCCGAGCGCTTGGCAACCGATCCCGCGCTTCGCCCTCCCGAGCTAGCTGGCGAAAAGGCTGCGCGCCACGACCTTGAGCTCGAGGATCGGCTTCACGCCTTCGAAGATCGGGAGCACCTGCGCATCGACGACGTAGCGGCTGATCGGGTACTCCTCGGCATAGCCCCAGCCCCCATGCAGCAGCTGTCCCTCCTGAGTGACCTCGACGGCGACGTCGCAGGCGTACAGCTTGGCCATGGCCGCGAGGGGCGCGGCTGCCCGCTCGTCCTCGTCCATGGCGCGCGCCGCGGCGTAGGTGATGGCGCGTGCGGCGGCGAGCTTCGCGGCCATCCGTCCGAGTTTGTATTGGGTCAGCTGGTATTCGACGATCGGCCTTTTGAACTGCACGCGATCGACGACGTACTCAGCGGTCTTTTCGAGCGCGGCTTGTGCGACTCCGCACGCCCGTCCGCCGGTCTGCAGCCGTCCTGCCGCGAATCCAGCCATCTGGAGATAGAAGCCCTTGCCGAGCCCGCCCGCGCCGCCCACGAGGTTCTCCTCGGGCACGAAGTAGTTCTCGAGCATGAGCGTGAAGGAATGCATGCCGCGATACCCCGGCGTTGCGTCCGCCTTGCCGACGATCCGACCCCCTGTCGGCTGCTTCATTTCGAAGCTATGTCCGGCGAAGGGCGACTTCTCCACCACAAAGAGCGAAAGGCCCTTCGCGCCCTTGGCCGGATCCGGATCGGTGCGTGCCAGCAAGGCCAGCACATTCGCGCGGCCGGCAAACGTGCACCAGGATTTCGGGCCATTCATCACCCAGCCCGGGCGACCTTCGAGATTCGCGCGCTCGGCGCGGCACTTGAGCGAGGCCACGTCGCTCCCGACATCCGGCTCCGTCACAGAGATTCCGACCATGATCTCGCCGCTCGCGATCCGAGGGAGCCACTTCCTTTTCTGCTCCTCGGTACCGCCCTGCAACAGGGCTTTGGTCAAGATCTCGGGACGGGTGATGAGAGAACCCGCGGCAGCGAGCGATGCCCGAGAGAGCTCCTCCGTCGTGAGGATCATCGCGAGGTTCCCGAACTCCTGTCCGCCATAGAGCTCCGGTACGGACATCGCGAAGTAGCCAAGCTCCGCCATTTTCGAGATGAACGCCTCGGGCACGAGCTCGTCGTGGCGGTGGATGCGCTCGGCGTGGGGTGCGACCTCCTTCTCCGCGAACTCGCGGACCGCGGCGCGCACCTGCTCTGAGACCTCGTCGAGGGGTGTGTCGTTGCGGCCTCTACTTTCCGCGACCCCTCGACCGATGGTCCGGAAAACGGACTCGTGCGCCGCGCGGCGCAGGAGCGCGCGCAAGTCTCGGGGAAAACACGACTCGAGGGCGGCCTCGCCTAGCCCGAGATCTTCGAGGGCGAGCTCCAGGCGGCTGCGGACACTCGCAGCAAGATCAGCGGCCGCGGCGGCGGCGATGACCTCTAGCAAGCTGCCCCCCCGTCCCTCCTTCCGAACGCCTGCCGCGGACTCGACGAGCTCCCGCGCGGCGCGGGTCTCGGTAGCGGCGTAAGCTACCCGTTCAGAGAGGACCTGATGATCATCGATGGCATCGCCCGCCTTGGTGATTTCGCGCGTGCGGACGATGGCTTGGCGGGTCAAGGCCTCCGCCGCAGACAGCGCAGAGCGCGCGTCCTCGAGGGTCGGCGAGGGGGCCAGGGGCTGGGGAGACATCGTCAGATTCCCTCTTGATGCGGGTGCCGGAAACGGTCCATAACACTAGCGCCCCGCCGGAGGGGGCCAAAAGGAGGAGAGCATGCGACTTCATGGATTCGGACTCGCGATGGGTCTGGTGGCCGCGGCGGGGCTCGGGCTTGTGAGCTGTAGCGACCAAGGCACTGCCGAGAAAGCAGGACAGCAGGTTGACCAGGCCATGCAGGAAGCGAAGGAGAAAGCCGCCGCAGCGGAGGAAAAGGCCAAGGCGGAAGCGAGCGCAGCTGCGGAGAAGGCTTCGGAAGCGGCGCAGGCCACGAAGGACGCCGCCAGCGAAGCGGCGAACGCAGCCGGTGAGAAAGCCGCCGGCGCCACGGAGGCGACGAAAGAGGCGGCAAGCGATGCGGCGAGCGCAGCGGGTGAGAAGGCCGCCGGCGCAGCCGAGGCGGCCAAAGAGGCCGCGAGCGGAGCGGCCGACTCCGCGAAGGCAGCGGCCGGCGCAACGAAGGACGCCGCTGAGGGTGCCAAGGAGAAGGCGCAGTGAGAGGTGCTGCTCGTGCTTGGTGGCTCGCCAGCCCCGTGCTGGCGAGCCTTCTCGTTCTTGCCTCCGCGCCGTCGGTCGCCCGGGCCCAGGGATTCACAGACGACCGCTCGGCGGTCCAGGTGGTGAGCGCGAAGATCGGAACGAAGAATGTCTTTATCCCTTCGACCATCGTTCTGACGGCGGGGAAGGGAAGGACGCTCAGCATCTTCAACGACACCGACACGCCGCACGGCTTCAAGATCGCAGCGCTTGGCGTCGAGGCGGTGCTTCAGCCGGGGCAGGAAACGAAGATCGATCTGCCCCCGCTCGAGGGCGGACATGTCTACGAGATCAACTGCCAACTCCATCCGCCCCATCGCCACGCGACGCTCGTGGTTCTAGACGCGAAGTAGCAAGGAGACCCGAGCTGGAGGAGCCCCGCGTCAAATACGAACGGATCGAGGTCCGGCCCTTAGGCCCTGGCATCGGGGCAGAGATTCGTGGCCCGGATCTCTCGAAACCCCTCGAGCGGGCAACCTTCGAGGAGATTCACAGGGCGTTCCTCGAGCACAAGGTCGTTTTCTTCCTCGGACAGGACCTCACGAGCGAGCAGCACGTCGCGTTCGCGCGGCTTTTCGGCGAGCTTGAAATCCATCCCTTCGCGAAGAACAAGCCGGGTCACCCGGAGGTCATGGTGATCCGGCACGGACCGGAGAACCGCGGCCACGAGAATACCTGGCACAGTGACGTCACGTGGAGGCAGGAACCCTCCCTCGGCTCGGTCCTGCGCGCGGTCGAGGTCCCTGAGATCGGCGGCGACACGCTCTTTGCAGACATGCAGGCCGCGTATTTGGGCTTGGGCGACGCCACGCAACGACTGCTCAGCGGCCTCACCGCGATCCACGACTTTGCCGGCGTCTTCGGACGCGGACTCGCGCCCGCCGCGCTGGCCGAGATGCGCGCGAAGTATCCCCCCGCCGAGCATCCGGTCGTGCGCACCCATCCGGAGACCGGGCGCAAGGCCCTGTACGTAAACGCCGCCTTCACGACCGGGATCAAGGGCATGACGCGAGAAGAGAGCCGCGGGCTGCTCGAGCTGCTCTACCGCCAGGCGGCTATCCCCGAATACCAGTGCCGCTTCCGCTGGGAGAGGAAGGCGATCGCGTTTTGGGACAACCGCGCCTGCCAGCACTATGCGGTGTCTGACTACTGGCCGAAGGTCCGCCACATGGAGCGCGTCACGATCGCGGGAGACCGACCCTTCTAGGCGCGGGTGCTCGCACGCTCAGCCGGCGGAAAGGAAACGGACGAGCTGGTCTACGAGGGCCGGGCTCCCAAACACGAGCCCGGCCTTTCCGTTCCTCTGCGGCGTGACGAAGGCCTTGCCGCCGGCCTCGGTCACGCAGATGCGCGTCGCAGCCATATCCCAGACATGGAGATCCAGGTCCACCATCGCGTCCACCGAGCCGGCGCACACCTGCGCATGGCCAAAGGCGTCGGTATAGCCCCGCAGCAGCGCGATCTCTCGCGTCATTCGTTCGAATGCCGCACGCTCGCCGGCGCGCTCGAAGCAGAAAAGGTCACCGTGGGAGACGAGCGCCCGAGCGAGCTCACGCTCTTGCGAGACGCGCACAAGCTCGCCGTTGCGGCGGCAGCCGCCGCCGCGCACCGCGAGGGTGCGCTCGCCCAGCGCTGGCAGATCGATCAGGCCGAGAATGGGCTCGCCGTCCTCGAGCAGCGCGAGAAGTGTCCCGAAAAGCGGTATACCCCGAGAAAAGGCGATGGTACCGTCGATCGGATCGACCACCCATTGAAGCGCAGCCTCCCTGCCGCCTTCGGCGCCATACTCCTCTCCGAGGATCGAGGCTTCCGGAAGGGCCTCGCGCAGGCTGGCCCGGATGACGCGCTCTGCAGCGCGGTCGGCCTCGGTCACGGGCGAGCCGTCCGGCTTGCGCTCGACGGCGACGCGGCGAAAGCGCGGCAGGATCTCCGCGCGGGCACGATCGGCGGCGGCGGCGGCGGCCCGGGCCAGCTCTTCGAGTCGGGCGAGCTTCACGACGCGCAGGGTATCACGCGCGCGTAGAATGGGCGCTCTTGCAGAGCCGGAGGAAAATGCATGACGTCCACAATCATCGAGCGGCTTGGCTTTGCTCCGACGGACCGGGTCGCAGTGGTTCACGTAGACGACATCGGAATGTGTCATTCCGCCAATGTAGGAGCGTTCGAGGCGCTGGAGAACGGGCCGGCGACCTGTGGCAGCATGATGGTCCCCTGCCCGTGGTTCCTCGAGGCTGCGGGGCGGGTCCGAGCAAACCCGCGCTTCGATCTGGGTGTGCACCTCACGCTCAACGCAGAGTGGAGCGAATATCGCTGGGGCCCGGTCGCCGGACGGAGCCGCGTGCCATCGCTATGCGACAAGGGGGGCTACCTGCCGCGCAACGTGCTCGAGGTGCTGAAAAGCGCGCGGCCGGAGGAAGTGGAGATCGAACTTCGCGCGCAGATCGACCTGGCGCTGGCAGCCGGGGTCGACGTCACACACCTCGACTCGCATATGGGCACCGTATTCTTTCCGCAGTTCTTCGACCTGCTGACGCGGCTGGCGGCCGACTACCGCCTCCCGCTGTTCGCTCCGTCCGCACGCACAGACATCCTGGCGCGCCACGGCCTCGAGAGAGCCGCACCCCTTTTCGCCGAGCTGGAAGCAAAGCTCCGCGCGGTCGCCGTGCCCGTGTTCGATGGGTTCGACGCCGACTCGCTCGATTTTCAGCCAGGCCAAGGACCAGCCCACAGCGCAAAGCGCCTCGCGCGCGTTGTGCCCGGCTTGAACTGGCTGCTCTGCCACGCGGCCCAGGGCGGCGATGAGCTGACGGCGGTGACCCCTTTGTCGGCCCACGCGCGCGACTTCGAGCGCACCTTCTACGGCGGAGAGCTGGGTCGGCGCGCGTTTCGGGAGGCCGGGATCCGCACCGTCGGCATGCGGCCGCTGCGCGAGCTCATGCGATCGAAACTCTCGGCCTAGCGTCGAAGGGCGTCGTCGAGGGGCGCTTCCACGATGTCGTAGCCCGCCTCCGCGGGGATCCGCAGAACGGCTCCCTTGGCGCCTTGAGCGATTCGAGGGAGCACCGTGACGACGGGGCGAGCGCGCGCCGCGGCGATCGCATCGTCCGCACTGCGGCTTCGCCCGAGCTTGGCGAGATTCATGCGGGTGGGGAAGATGATGCTCCGCCGGCCCGCATCTGCGTCGGCCAGCGCCTCCGCCGGGGTGAGCCAGCGTCCGCCCACGAGCTCGTGGCCGTCGTGGGCGGCGACTTGATCCGAGGGAGCGCGCACGATGAAAAAATATGTGTCGAAACGCTTGGGCATGCCTTCTGGCGTAATCCAGTGCGCGAACGGTACGAGCAGATCGCAGGCGAGCTCAAGGTCCTCCTTTCGGACGAGCTCCTCCATCGAGAGGTCATGCCGCTCCAGCACGCTGCGGTAGCGTTTCCACAGATCGGCAAGACGAGCGGCCGAGACCAACGCTTGGCTCGCGACTTGTGGCTGCGGGCGCGCGAGAAGGATCCCGCACTCCTCGAAGCTTTCGCGGATCGCCGCCACGCGCACGGCGAGGGCGGCATCCTCGAGCCCCTGCGTCCCTCGGCAGCGTCCGCGCAGTGTGGGCGAGGCGTCGCTCAGGTGAACCTTCCCGCCCGGGAAGACGGTTGCGCCGCCCGCGAACTCGATCTCGTGGTGGCGCTCCACCATGAAGACCTCAAGGCCGCTTGCGCGGACTCGATCTCGCACGAGGAGCACTGTGGCCGCGGCGACCGGTTGAGCGCCTGCGCGCCCCGCTTCGCTCATGGATCCTCCGCTGCGAGTCCGCCATCATTGCACACCGCAGGGGAAGGCGTCTGTGACGGATCCGGGCGAGGTGGAGCTTCATGTCGAGACCGAGGGAACGGGCCCGCCGCTCGTGCTGGCGCATGGCTTCGGAGGGAGCGCGCGCAATTTCCGCCCGCAGGCGCGAGCCCTGCGCAGCCGCTACCGGATCATCCTCTATGACGCGCGCGGCCATGCCCGCAGCGCGGCCCCCCTCGATCCCGCCCTCTACACCGCGGAGCAGCTGGCGTTGGATGTGGGCCGTGTGCTCGATCGCGAGCGTGCCGAGCAGGCGGTCGTGGGTGGCCTCTCGATGGGGGCGGGCACTGCGCTCGGATTTGCGCTCGCGCGGCCCGAGCGCGTGCGTGCCCTCGTGTTGGCGGCGTTCCCGCCTGGCGCCAAGGAGGGGCGAGAGGAGAAGCTACGGCAGGCGGACTGGGCACTTGCCTTCGCCGACGCGATCGAAGCCAAGGGTCTTGAGGTTGCGGGGGCGGAGTTTGCCTGGGGTCCACGCTCCGGCTTCGACGCAAACACCGCACGCCTCGTCCGCCAGGGCATGCTCGAGCATCCAGCCCACTCGCTTGTGCATCTCTTGCGCCACGTACTCGCCGAGCAGCGTTCGGCCGCGGAGCTCGCCCCACAACTGCGTGAGCTTCGGATTCCCGCGCTTGTGGTCGTAGGTGCGCAGGATCGCCTTTCCCGGGCTCCTTCCGAGGTGCTGGCGCGCTCCCTGCGCGGGGCGCGGCTCGTCGTCGTTCCCGGCGCCGGGCACATCGTGAACCTTTCAGCGCCTCGGGAATTCAATGCGGCCCTCGGCGCGTTCCTGGGTGGGCTCCCGTCTCCCGCCGGCTAGCGCGTTCTGACGCGCTGGCCCCGCTCCCACGGGGAGGTACAGTGCCCGGTACCCCGCGTCCGGAGGCTCTCCGCATGGCGCCCAACGACCCTCCTCCCGAGCTCTCGCTCGAGAGCCTCGACATCATCAGCTCCGAACACTACGAGCAAAACGGCTATCCACATCGCGAGTGGGCGTATTTGCGGAAGCACGCCCCAGTGTTCTGGTACGACCGACCGAACGTCGAGCCCTTCTATGCCATCACGAAGTACGCGGACATCGTCGAGATCGGAAAGCAGCCGGACAAGTTCATAATCGAGCCGCGGATCGCCATCTTCACCACGGACTTCGCGCCGCCGGAGGAGGTGGCCGCGCGGCACCTACTCAACATGGACCCGCCGGATCACGGCAAGTACAGGAACGTCGCGAGCAAGCAGTTCACTCCGCGCGTGGTAAAGGAGCTCGAGCCCCATGTGCGCCGGATCACGCGAGACGTGCTCGATCAAGCCGCGAAGAAAAACCAGGGTGACTTCGTGCAGGATGTGTCGGCGAAGATCACGATCGCGGTGATTGCCGAAATGCTGGGGGTGCCCCGAGCGGATTGGGAGCTGCTCTTCCGCTGGACGAATGAGATTATCGCACCGCAGGATCCGGAGTTTCAGCGCAACGCCTCCATCGAGGAAACGATTAACGGCGCGCGCATCGAGCTCTTCCAGTACTTCAACGCCATGGCCCAAGAGCGAAGGCGCAAGCCGACTCACGACATCGTGAGTGTGGTGGCGAACGGCTTGGTCAACGGCAAACCGCTGCCTCCCCTTGAACTCCTTTCCTACTACTTCCTGCTTGTGGTCGCCGGGAACGAAACCACGCGCAATGCCATGACGGGAGGCCTTTTGGCCTTCATCGAGAATCCCGGCGAGTGGGCGAAGCTGCAGAAGGACGCGTCCTTGCTGGATTCGGCGGTGGAAGAGACCGTGCGTTGGACGACGCCCGTGATTCAGTTTGCACGGACCGCCACGCAAGACTATCGGCTGCGCGGGACGACCATTCGAAAAGGGCAGAGCGTGTGCCTGTTCTACGCGTCGGGGAACCGGGACGAGGAGGTCTTTCCGGACGGCGACCGTTTCCGCGTCGATCGCGTCTCGAACCCGCACATCGCCTTCGGGCGCGGCGAGCACGTCTGCCTCGGTGCGCATCTTGCGCGGCTCGAGATCCGCTGCGCCTTGGAGGCGATGCGCGAGCGGCTTGAGAGCATCGAGCTGGCGGGACCGGTCGACCGGGTGCGCTCGAGCTTTGTGGGCGGCATCAAACGCGTCCCCATCCGCTACAAGCTCACGCCCGCGCGGGCCTGAAGCGAGGGCTCGCCGCGGTGCTCGCGCTCGGCGCGGCGGCGGGCTGCGTCTTCGCAGCGCCGAGAGTTCCGATTCCGCCCGATCCCCGCGCTCTTGCCCAGGCCGCGCGGCTCCTGCGTGCGCCGGAGCTCGCGGTCGAGATCGACTGGATCACCGGATGCGTACCGTCGGTCCAAACCCAAGAAGGCATCCGCGCGTTTCTCGAGCGCTACGCCAAGCCTGCACGCGGCGTGCGCTTGGTCCTCGACGAGGAGATCGGCGAACTCGCCCCAGGCATCCCGATTCCGGAAAGCCGGATGCTGACCGATCTGCAAATTCACGAGCTCGCGCGGCGACACCGAAACCAAATCTTGCGGGGCGGAGCCGAGTCAATCTATTTGCTCTTCATCCCGCGCCGAGCCCCCACCGGCAGCGCTCAAGGCGAGCGGGGCCAAGCCTTCGTAACGGAGTCGTTTGCTGTGGTCGCTACGGATCCCGTGCGCGAGCAGGGTTTTCTCGCAATCGACGGGAGCGAGGTGGAGCGCTTCGTGGCGCAGCACGAGCTCGGGCACCTCTTGGGCCTCGTCTCGAACGAAAGCCACGAGCAAGACGGCCACTGCACCAATTCCACCTGCATCATGTATCCGAAGCCTGACTTGCGGGCCGTGCTCGCGAACTGGTGGCGCGCTTTCAGCGGGAGACTGCCGACGGAGCTCGACGCAGACTGTGAGCGCGACCTCGAGCGGCTGCGCGAGAGCGCTCAGCCTCGCGCGAGCGCGACAATGTCGTCGGGCGCAAGGAAGGAGCGGGGCACCGGGGGCCCCCATGCCGCCAGGGGATGGGCGCCGATCGAGGCCGCGACCTTCCACGCCTCCTCGTCGACGATCACGTCGAGGTCGCTGTAGTACTCGACAAAGTTGCCCGCCGGGTCGCGCAGGTACCAAAAATAATTCGAGCCGATGCCGTGGCGCCCGAGGCCCCAGACGTGGCGTTCGGGCTTTTCCGCCACGAGCTCGCTCGCCGCCCGTCCCACCTCATCGATGTCTCCGAGCTCCCAGGCGGTGTGATGCAGGAAGCCGACCGGTGCGGGCTGCACGAGAAGATTGTGGTGATCGGTCGAGCAGCGCAAGAATGACGCACCGATGCCCGGTGCCTCGTCGCTCACCCGGAAGCCGATGCCCTCCACAAAGAACCGCCGCGTCGCTGCGGCGTCGGTCGAACCAATGACGACGTGTCCAAGTCTGTGGGGCCGCGGACGCTCCTTCGCCAGCACGGCCGGCGAGCGGGCATTGGTGCGGGGTGTGCGGCCCGGTGCATTGAGTGGCAGCGGGGGCTCGCCTCGCTGTCGCACACGCTCGTCCACTTTGACACGCACCTTCACCCCCGTCGCTGGTTCGACGGATTCGAGCGCAGCGGGTCCGGTCTCAACTTGGAGACCCACGTGGCAAAGCGCGGCCGCGATACGGCCGAGGTCATCCGCGTCGTCGACGCCGACCTCGAGCGCCAGGAGGTTCCGCCGCGGCGCGGCTACGATCCTGAGCTGCTCTCCTCCATCGCTCGTGGCAAACTGTCCCGGCGCACTTTCCACAAGCCCGAACTCCCGGTAAAAAGCGCGTACCTCATCGGGCTTCGGCACTCCCACCGTGATCGCCGCGAGTCGGTGCAAGGCCATGCCACCTCCCTCTCTCCGTGCCGGCGGCAGGCGTCAGCGCGGACTGTGCTCCGAGTCCAAAGGCTCATCGATGACAGGGTTTTCGATGGCGCCGATGCGTTCGATCTCCACGCGAACGACGTCCCCCACCTTGAGCAGCTGAGGCGGCTTCATCGAGATCCCGACGCCTGCCGGCGTTCCCATGGCCACCACGTCACCAGGCTCGAGGGTGAAGGCCGTCGAGAGATGCTCGACGATGGCAAAGCAGTCGAAGATCAGGTTCTTCGTGTTGGAATCCTGCCGCACCTCGCCGTTCACCAGCGTGCGCAGACGCAGGCTGTGCGGATCTCCGAGCTCGCCCTCGGTCACGATCCACGGTCCGATGGGACCGTGGGTGTCGAACGACTTTCCCATCGTCCACGTCGGAACGCGAAGCTGCCAATCGCGCACAGAGACGTCGTTCACCACGAGGTAGCCGGCGATCACCTCTTTGGCGCGATCTCGCGACACGTGCCGGCAGCGCTGCCCGACAACGAAGCCGAGCTCTCCTTCGTAGTCGAGTGCTTTTGAAACGCGCGGCATGTGAATCGGATCGCCCGGTCCGGCGACGCACGTCGATTGCTTGTTGAAGACCGTGGGGAGCTTGGGCATCTCGAGCTTCGACTCCGCAACGTGATCGGCGTAGTTGAGCCCGATCGCTAGGAATTTCGGCGGACGCAGCACCGGCGCCTCGAGGCGCACCTTCGCAAGAGCGATGCGCTCCCGCGCGCTCGACGCTAGCTCGGCGGCGCGGCGCAGGGCAGGCGCTCCCGCCGCGAGGAACGCGACCATCTCCCGGGGCAGCTCGGGAGCTGCGGCCGCAAGGTCGACGACATCGTCGCCGGCGAGAACGCCCACGCGCGTCCTGCCGGCGTGAGTGAAGGTTGCGAGCCTCATCGAGATCCTCCTCGGGTGGCCTCCAAGGGGGTCAGCATAGGTCGGCCCGTTCGGGTTATGTAGTTTCGCGCGGGAGGCCAACGCGCGGGGGGCGAAGGCGGCGGTTTCCGGGAGCGCCTCGAAGCTCTTTGCCAAGGGCGGGGACGGTCCGGCAAGCTCAGGACACCGCCGGGATCGGCGGGGAGGACAGTCGTGGACCTGGATCTTGCGCCCGAGGACGCGGTGTTCCGCGACCAGCTGCGCGCGTGGCTGAAACAGAACCTGCCGCAAGCGGCAAGGCGCAGGAGCGTCTCCCAGGGAGAGGACCCCGGAGCCCGCCTTGCCGCGATGAAGGCGTGGCAGAAAAAGCTCCACGCGGCGGGCTACGTCGCGATTGGCTGGCCACGGGAGTATGGCGGGCAGGGGGCCTCGCTCATGCAGCAGACACTGCTCAGCGAGGAACTGGTGCGACACAAGGCGCCGGGGCTGGTCGGCATGATGGGTCTGCAGATGGTTGGCCCGACGCTGATTCACTGGGGCACGGAAGAGCAGAAGCGGCGCTATCTCCCCCGCATCCTCACGGCGGACGAGCTCTGGTGTCAGGGCTACTCCGAGCCGGGTTCTGGCAGCGACCTAGCCTCGCTCAAGACAAGCGCCCTGCAAGAGGGCGATCACTTCAGGGTGAACGGCCAGAAGATCTGGACCAGCAATGCGCAGATCGCGGATTGGATGTTCTGCTTGGTCCGCACGGACAAATTGGCCCCCAAGCACGCGGGGATCACCTATCTGCTGATCGACATGAAATCGCCCGGTATTACGATCCGTCCGCTCCTGCAGATGACCAAGGACGCCGGCTTCAACGAGGTCTTTTTCGACAACGTGCGCGTGCCTGTGGAGAACGTGATAGGCGGCCTCGGCCAAGGCTGGGCGGTCGCCAACACGACGCTGGTTCATGAGCGGAACATGCTCGGCTCAACGACGCAGACCCAGAACATGTTCGAGGCCTTGCTCCGGGTCGCGCGGGCTGCGCAGCGCGGCGGGCGCCCCGCGACGGAAGATCCGATCGTGCGTCAGCGGCTCGCGGCACTGAAGATCCAGGTCGAGGCCATGCGTCTCAATGCGTACAGGAATCTCACGGCAACGCTTCAGGGGAAAAACCCAGGCATCGAAGCTTCGATCACGAAGCTCGTGACCTGCGAGCTGAACCACCAGCTCGCCGCAACTGCGCTCGATCTGCTCGGTCCTTATGGCACGCTTTATCGCGGATCGAAACATCTCAGGGACGATGGGTTCTGGCCGTATGAGCTGATGTTCAGCCTCGGGCTCATCATTGGAGGGGGCACGGCCCAGATTCAGAAGAACATCATTGCCCAGCGAGGCCTCGGCCTCCCGCGCGGGAAGTGAGTCGCTCTTGAACTTCGCACTCTCGGAGGAGCAGGAGCAGCTTCGTCATCAGGCGCGCGAAATCCTGACGCGCGAGTGTCCGCCCGCTCGCGTACGCAAGTTGATGCAAAGCGAAAGCGCGTTCGATCCCGACCTCGCACGGGTCTTCGCGGAGGCGGGCTGGCTCGGCGTGCTCGTACCCGAAGCTCTCGGCGGCGCGGGTCTGTCCCTGCTCGACGCGGTGGTGCTGCTTGGCGAGATGGGGCGTGCGGTCGTGCCCGGACCGTTCCTCGCTTCCTCGGTCACCGCGACCCTTGCTCTGCGTCACGCCGCAAGCCGTGCCCAGCAAAAGGCGTGGCTCCCCCGCATCGCGAGAGGCGAGGCGGTGGCGACGCTCGCGCTCGTGGAGGGCCCGGAGCCCCGCTTCGACGGTTTGGGCGTGCAAGCGAGAGCCCACCCCCGGACGGATGGCTTTCGCCTCGACGGGACCAAGCTCTTTGTCGAGGCAGCGAACTCCGCGGATCTGGTACTCGCGGCCTTCCGGCTCGGCCCGCCGCCTCGCAAGGGGAAGGCGACTGCCTCGGGCAGCTTCGACGGGGTTGCGCTCTTTGCCGTCGAGCGCTCGGCACCAGGCCTTTCGATCGAGGCCCTGGTCTCGGTGGACGAGACGCGCCGCTGCTGCGAGGTGCGCTTTTCCAACGTCAGGGTCGGGAGGAAGGCCGTGCTGCCGCGTTCCTCGGCAGCGCTCGCACGCGTTCTCGACGGGGGGGCCATTGCCGTCGCAGCGGAGTGTCTTGGAGGGGCCGAGCGCGCGCTCGAGCTCGCCGTGGAATACGTGCGCACGCGCGAGCAATTCGGTCGGCCGGTGGGTTCGTTCCAGGCGGTGCAGCACCTGGCGGCCGAGGCCGTCGCTGCGATCGAGCCCGCCCGCGCGCTGCTCTGGCACGCGGGCTGGGCCTTCGACGCACGTCCAAAGGAGGCGCCGCTCGCCGCGGCCATGGCCAAGGTCGCCTGTGCGGAGGTGTTTCGGGCGGTCTCGCGCACGGCGATCGAAATGTTTGGGGGAATCGGCTTCACGTTCGAAAACGACATGCACCTGTACTTCAAGCGGGCTCTCGCGCATGCGACCGCATTCGGCGACGCGTCCTTTCAACGCGAGCGTGTGGCGCAACTCGCGGGCTTTTAGCGCGTCGCGGCAAGTCCCTGCGCGAGGCGCTCGATGCGCCGGAGCCACTCCACGGTGGGCCCGCTTTGGCGCGTCGCCGCGGCTGAAACGCGCAGGGCGAGCCTTAGATTGGGCAAATCGACGGAGCAGGTCTCGACCCATGGTGCTTCGCTCACCGAGGTGTAAGCGGCCACAAGGGCGCTGCGGCTTGCGCAAGAGAACTCATGCTGCAGGGACGGAGCCAGGAAATCGGGGCGGTCGGCGGGGCTGCGCATCATCGGACCGATGGCAAGCACGGGGCGTGCCAGGCCGAGACGCAAGGTCGCGAGCGGCAACTCGCTTGGAACCGCAGCGCCACCACTGGCGCTCCCGGCGCGCCGAAGCGACGCGGCGACCCCGTGGGGCTACGCAAGAGTGTTGGTCTTCCGGCGCTGCTGTTCGGAATTCGTCGACGCTTCGGTATCGCTCGGTCTTAGCGACCCGCACAGGCCGCGCACGGACACAGGCTCCGGAGCCGCTCAAACGTGTAGATGCCGGTGGAATGCCCGTCGCTCCATTCGATCTGAATTGCGTAGCGGCCGACGGGCTGGATGCTGAGCGGATGCACATCCGCAGGCACGCGAGCCTCGTCCAGCCGCCCCGCCCCGGTCCATTCGTCGATGCACGACGCGCAGGCACAGGCAAGGCGGAGCGCACGCACCCCGTACACGCTCTCATGATCATCGGCCCAGCGGATGGCGAGCTGGCGGGAACCTTGCTGCCGGATTGCGGTCGGCATCGTCGCATCGGGCATGGTGCGAGCATATCGAGCGCTTCCCGCAACTGCCTGGCCCGGCACAGCCCGACTGCTAGCCTCGCCGCTCCATGACGACCGAGCGGCGCGAAGATGCCATCGCGATCCTGGGCGGCACGGGCGACCAAGGCCTTGGCCTCGCCTTCAGATTTGCGAGGGCAGGGCGGCCGGTCGTGATCGGATCGCGCGTTCCCGAGCGTGCCGCGGCCGCCGCCGCCGAGGTCAAGGCGGCCATTCCCGGTGCCGACGTCGTCGGCGTTGGCAATGCCGAGGCGACCCGCTGCGCGCCGATCGTGATCCTCTCCGTTCCCTTTGAACACGCGGCAGCGACCGTGAAGGCCATCAAGGCATCGCTCGGCGCAGGCCAGATCGTCGTTTCCATGGGCGTTCCGCTTGCCACTGCAATCGGTGACGCAGCGGTGCGAACGATCGGCGTCTGGCAGGGCTCTTGTGCGGAACTCGTGGCTTCGCTCCTGCCCGACGGCGTACACACTGTCTCGGCCTTCCAGAACGTGTCCGCGCACCGGCTGCGAGACCTCTCCCACTCCGTAGAATGCGACGTGGTGGTTTCCGGCACCGCGGAGCCGCGCCGCGCAGTCATGGGCCTGTGCGCCCTTGTGCCGGGGCTGCGGGCGGTCGACGGCGGACCCCTGTCGAACGCCCGGATCGTCGAGTCCATCACCGCGCTTTTGATTGGTCTCAACCTCCGCTTGAAGGTCCCCGCGGGCATCGGAATCCGCTTCACCGGACTTCCCGAGGACGCCGGCAAGGGAGCGTGACGCGATGCGCTATCGCATCGCGTTAAGTGAGCGATCTCAGGCAGTTACGCGTGTGGGCGGACTGCCTGTGTCGATCAGGTGACGGGTCGCTCCCCCTCCTTCGGAACGTCGAATTCCATTGGAACACGAGTGGTTGTACTCTTCTCCCATGGAGCACCCCAGATTTTGTATTGACGTGCATCAAGACCGGGAGTATCTCGTCAACCACGGGGATGTGAGCGTCCCTCGGGCGGCCTGGGGGGGTTCGTTAGGCGGTCGCCTGAGGGGCACGGGCCCGAGAAGGGAAGGAGGACCCGACTCGGGTTCGGGGGGGCTCCGACGGACTCCGTCGGAGCCCCTCACACCTCGCCGCAGTCGGGGCTGTGAACGGGTTCGGTTCGATCGTCCGGCGCTTCGCTTGCCTTCTCGTTGCTTCCGCAGTCCGCTCTCGACGGCCCGCACCGCCACGAACCGCGCAGAAAGTTGGATTCGATTCAATCGCAATTGGCACGGGAGCGGAGGCTCGTCCGTGCGTTCTTTGGACTTGGCAGAAGCCGCGCATCCAAGGTCCTGGAGCGCGGCTTCCGTATCTCGGGTCGCGTCGCAGGAGACGGGGGCGGCGTGAGCGCAAAGGAGAAAGCTCGAGCCGAAGGCTCATTTCGAGCCGATGGCCGAGGATGGGGGAGAATCGTGGACGAAGGCGTGCAGGATCCTGGGCTGCGTGGGAACAACAGCGAAGCGGGAGCGCTCGCGGCGGAGTCGCGTGTGGTCACGCCCTTTTCGCCGTCGAAGCGGGCGCCACGCGCCAGCGGGCTTCAGGTTCCCAGGCACTTCACGCAGCCCGGCGACGACCCGTACGCCAGCGTCGAGTGGGAACTGCGCAGCGCGAAGATCACGAGCGAGCTCGGCGAGACGATCTTCGAGCAGACGGACTGCGAGATCCCGAAGGGTTGGTCGCAGCTCGCGACCAATGTCGTCGTGTCGAAGTACTTCCGCGGCCATGTCGGGAGCCCCGAGCGCGAACGCAGCGTGAAGCAGTTGATCGGTCGTGTCGTGGGCCGGCTTCAAGAGTGGGGAACGATCTCCGGCTACTTCCGCACGCCGGAGGACGGTCGCGCGTTTTCGGATGAGCTCACCCATCTGCTCCTGCACCAGCGCGTCGCCTTCAACAGCCCCGTCTGGTTCAACCTCGGGGTCAAGGACACCCCGCAGCAGGCCAGCGCCTGTTTCATCAACTCCGTCGAAGACACGATGGAGTCGATCATGGAGCTTGCGAAGACCGAAGCCATGTTGTTTAAGGGCGGGTCGGGCACCGGCTCCAACCTCTCGAAAATCCGCTCTTCGCGCGAGAAGCTCGCCGGCGGCGGCACCGCTTCGGGACCCGTCTCGTTCATGCGTGGCTTCGACTCCTTCGCAGGTGTCGTGAAGTCGGGCGGAAAGACGCGACGGGCGGCGAAGATGGTGATCTTGAATATCGACCATCCCGACGTGCGCGAGTTCATCCATTGCAAAGCAGAGGAAGAGAAGAAGGCCTGGTCGCTGATCGACGCCGGTTATGACGGCGGCTTCAACGTGCCCGGCGGAGCGTACGATTCTGTCTTCTACCAAAATGCCAATCACTCCGTCCGCGTGACGGACGCCTTCATGCACTCGATCGAGGCCGATGGGACCTGGGAAACCCGCGAGGTGCTGACGGGCAAGGTGGCGGACAACTACCGCGCCCGGGACCTCATGCGGGAAATGGCCGAGGCCGCCCACGTGTGCGGCGATCCGGGAATGCAGTACGACACGACGATCAATCGCTGGAACCCGTGCAAGGCGTCGGGACGGATCAACTCGAGCAATCCCTGCTCGGAGTACATGTTCCTCGACGACACAGCCTGCAACTTGGCGAGCCTGAATCTCATGCGCTTTGTGGGTGAAGACGGCACCTTCGAGGTCGCGGCCTATCGCCACGCGGTCGCGATCACGATTCTCGCGCAGGAGATCATCGTCGATCACGCCGCCTATCCGACGCCCCGCATTGCAAAGAACAGCCATCTTTACCGGCCGCTCGGATTGGGTTACGCGAATCTCGGGGCGCTTCTCATGTCGTTCGGCGTGCCGTACGACAGCGACGAAGGACGCAACTTGGCGGCGGTGCTGACGTCGGTGATGTGCGGACAGGCCTATCTCACGAGTGCGGAGATCGCGCGCGCGATGGGCCCTTTCCCGCGCTACCGCATGAACCGCAAGTTCTTTCTCGAAGTGATCGCGATGCACAAGGCTGCAGCCGAAGCCGTGCCGAGCGGCGGCGTTCCTGCCGACTTGCACGCCTGCGCCCGTTCGCTGTGGGGCGAAGCGCTCCACGCGGGAGAACGCTGGGGCTACAAGAATGCCCAGGTCACGGTGCTCGCTCCGACCGGCACGATCGCCTTCATGATGGACTGTGACACGACGGGTGTGGAGCCGGACATCGCCCTTGTGAAGTACAAGAAGCTGGTCGGCGGCGGCATCCTCAAGATCGTGAACCAGACGGTGCCGATGGCGCTGCGGCGACTCGGCTACGCGGACGATGAGGTCGCGCGGATCATCGCCCACATTGATGAACGGGAGACGATCGAGGATGCGCCCGGGCTCAGGTCCGAGCATCTGCCGGTCTTCGACTGCGCTTTCCGCGCACGCAACGGAACCCGCTCCATCCACTGGATGGGGCACGTTCGGATGATGGGCGCTGTGCAGCCCTTCCTTTCTGGAGCGATCAGCAAGACCGTGAACCTGCCCGAAGACGCCTCGGTGACGGATATCATGCATGCCTACAAGGAGGGCTGGCGCCTTGGGCTGAAGGCGCTCGCCGTCTACCGCGATGGAAGCAAGCGCACCCAGCCGCTCAATGCGGGCAAAGACGACAGCAAGGCGAAGCCCGCGGCCGAGTTGCGGCCGGTCCGCCGCAAGCTGCCCGACGAGCGCCAGGCGGTGACGCACAAGTTCTCGATCGCCGGCCACGAGGGATACCTCACGGTCGGGCTCTATGAGAACGCGCAGCCCGGTGAAATCTTCCTGCGCATGGCGAAGGAGGGGAGCACCGTCTCCGGGCTCATGGATACGATCGCAACCATGACGTCGATCGCGCTCCAGTACGGTGTTCCGCTGAAGGCCCTCGTGGACAAGTTCAGCCATACGCGCTTCGAGCCCGCGGGCTTTACCAACAATCGTGAGATTCCGATTGCGAAGTCCATCACGGACTACGTTTTCCGCTACCTCGGGAACCGCTTTCTGCGCGACGAGGCCGCAGTGCCCGATGAACAGGAGACGGACACAGAGGCGGCGGGCCTGTCCCCGGCGCGTCCACGGGCCGTCGTGGCCGGCGGTTCTGGGGGCCTCGGGAGCGCACAGCCGGCGGGCGCCAGCCTTGGGGCGTTTAGCATCGTGAATCAGGCAGACGCGCCGACCTGCAGCGACTGCGGATCGATCATGGTGCGCAACGGCGCTTGCTACAAGTGCGCCAACTGCGGCGGGACGAGCGGCTGCAGCTAGCGATGAAGGCCGGCGGGCGAAGCGATCTCGGCGTCTTCGGGGGGGTGAGGCGCTGGGGAGCGCGGAGCGCATCCTGTTGCGGCGTCGTGCGTGCGGCCCGCAGCGGGGGGGCCCCGCGCTCCTGCGCCCGGCGTACGCTCGCGCTTTGCCTCGCCCTCCTCGCGCCCGTCGCCCTCTCGGCCTGCATCCAGGTCACGCTGCCGGTGGGTGGACCCTCGCCGCTGCGGGAGAGCGTCGTCGATGGCAAGCGAGGCCCGAAAATCGTGATGATCGAGATCGACGGCGCCATCCGTGACGCCGACGAGTCGGGCACCTTTGGGATCGGCACGCGCGAAGGGACCGTTGCGCGTGTGCGCGCAGAGCTCGAACTCGCGCGCCAGGATGACGAGGTGAAGGCGCTCCTTCTGCGCATCAACACTCCGGGCGGCACCGTCACCGCAAGCGACATCGTGTTCCGGGAACTCACCCGCTTTAAGCAAGAGCGCAACATTCCCATCGTGGCCCAGCTGATGGGTCTTGCGACCTCCGGTGGCTACTACGTTGCGATGTCCGCCGACACGATCTACGCGAACCCGACGACGCTGACGGGCTCGATCGGTGTGATCTTCGTGAGCGTGAACTTTGCGGGTCTCATGGAGAAGCTCGGTGTCGAGGACCAGACGATTGTTTCCGGTCCACGCAAGGACACGGGCTCCGTGCTGCGGCGCATGCGACCGGAGGAGCGGGTGCAGCTGCAAGGCGTGATCGAACAGCTCTCCTCGCGCTTTCAGGACGTGGTGGCGCAAGGTCGACCGAGTCTCACCCGCGAGCGCATCCGCGAGCTCGCGGACGGACGCGTATACACCGCTGAGGAGGCGAAGCAGGCCGGTCTGGTCGACGCGATCGGTTACCTCGAGGACGGGATCGCGGAGACCAAACGTCGGGCCGGGCTCAGCGAGGCGCGGGTCGTCACCTACCACCGCGCGCGCGAGTCTCGGGAGAACATCTACTCCGAGATCGCGACCCCGGCGCGCCTCACACTGGGCGGGCCGGACCTTGCGGCATCCCTCTTGCCGCCGGTCCGGGGGCCTGCATTCCTCTACCTTTGGTGGCCGGCGGCGGAGTAGCTCCGCTCGCAGGAGCGCCTCCTAGTCGTGCAGGGCCTTCACCATCTTCGTCGCGAAATTCAGAGGATCCGTGCCCGTGCTGGCAAGGACGCCGAGCAGCTGTGGGCTGAGCAGTTTGGTGTTTCCGGTCTGAACCACTTGGCTCAAGGTGCTCTGGGTGACCGTTGCGACCGGCTGACCCGCGGCGTTCACGATCAGCACGGTGGCTGCGCTGCCCGAGTTCACGAGCTTTACGCCATAACCCGGAACTCCCGCCCCGTGGCCCGGGTTAGAATCGTCGCCCCCGGCGGGGGGGCCGCCGTTGAGGATCGCCTCCGCGACCTTCTCCTGGAGTGGGCGCTGGGACTGGCTGCTCTGGACGTTTGTCACGGGATCAACCACCGGCAGCGTGGACGGCTTCACCTCCTGGTCGGGCGTATTCGCGTCGATCTCTGCCGGCGCTTTTGCAAGGGCCGCCGCGTCCTGCTTTGCGATCTCAGGATGCCTTTCCAGGACCTCACCTAGGACCTCCGGTGCTGCCGCGCGCAGGGCCGCCGCACGCGCTGCGTCCACCGCGGGAGAGCCGCCGGAGCTCGCGGAGTGGACGGGCTGACCGGGGATGACCGGCGCGGCTCCCCCCTTTGCCCAGCCGCCCCACACGTCGCTGCGGGAGTGGAGCGAGAGGTCGAACGGGCGGCCTTGGCCGCCCACCGCCGAGAAGCCCTCGCGCACAAAGACTTCGCTCGCGCCGTCCGCATCGGGCTTGCGCACGCCCACCAGACCTGTGTATACCGCGACCGCAGCGCTTGAATCTTCGAGCACGACGCCAAAGCGTGTACCCTTTACACTCGCGACCACCTCGGGCGTTCGCACCTCGAAGGGGTCGCCGGGCCGGCGCGCGCGCACGTCGAAGAGAGACGCGCCGTGGTCGAGGCCCACCGCCGCAGCCCCCTCGGGACGCATCCCATCCGACGGGAGTCGCAGGAGCGAGTTCTCGAACAGGCGGGCAACGCCCGTGCCGAGATTCACCTCGGCACGCGCGCCTCGGCCCGTTCGAACCGAGTCGCCCACACCGAGCAGGTCACCGACGTGCGCGGCTTGCCAAGCCGGAGGCTCGCCGCGTCCGATCTCGACAGCCCCGATGACGACGGAGAGCCGGGGCTGCCCGTCCGCGGCTTTCGCCGGCACGCTTGCGAGCACGAGGGCAGCAAGGACAAGGTGCGGCATCCACCACCTACGGAGAGGGCTCCATCGGCTTGTCGGCTTGTCCATGGAGTTTCTCCTTTTCGTGTATTCGCTCAGTTGGTTTGGAAGCGGAAGTACAGACCCACCACGTTGCGGTCGTAGGCGTAGAGCTCGACGTTCGAGGAGCGGTGGGTCATTCGCCATGCAAGCTCGAGCACAAGTCCGCCGAAGAGTGGGCGGGAGAGCGAGACGCCAGCGTCCGTCACAAGATCACGCCGCCGGCGAGGTGCAGGGTTTCCGACACCATCGTCGGTGAGGAAGTCGATCACGTTGGCGTTGGCGTAGGGCTCCCAGCCCACGGTGACATTGGTTTCGGCCAAGACTCCAAAGAACAGCGGCAGGTGCAGCCCAAGCCCGGCCTCGGTCCGCTGGTAGTCATAGGCGCCGTCGAAGCCCAGGAGATCTTGGGACGCGAAGGTGTTCTGCTTCGACCAGCGTGCGTGCACGGTGGCGAACACGCCTGGCCAGCGAAACAACGGGAAGGTGTGGTCGATGCCGACGCCGTAAACGTGCCCGCTGCGATCCAGCGACGAGAGCAGGTTGTCCTCGAAATACCTCACGTTCTCAAAGTCGGCGTAAAGGCGCGAGACGCCGAGGCGATCGCCGAAGGAGAAGAAGAGATTCGGGCGGACCAAGTAGGTTTCGACGTAACGCTGGGAATCGAGAAGCCCATAGGAGGCGAGGCCGTCAAGACGCAGCGTCAGCTGCGATGTCGGGCGCAGGTAGAGCGAGCCGAATCCCAAATGGTTCTGGTAGTCGTAGGCGCCTAGATTCGTGTAGAGGCCGGTGTCGAAGCGGTAGCCGACCACGAGGCCTGCCGTTTCGCCGCGCAGCGGCCGCACCACAGCACCGGCGCCGAAGATGCCCGCCCAATCTGCCTTCGCCTGAGACGGAGGACCAAGCCGCAGGTCGTTGCCGAGCGTTACGTTGCTGTCGTACTCAAACCCGCTCACGAGGCCGAGGGACAGGGGCGGTCCCGCCACCACCGCGGGCTGCGCGGGGAGCAGGAGCTGGGAGCGGCGAGCCGCTTCGCTCGTGGGATCGCTCGCGATCGCCTCGCGCAGCAGGGGCTCCGCCTCGCCCGGCTGTCCCTCCGCCATACGCTCAAGGCCGCACAGGAGCAGCGCCTCCGGGCGCAGCTCCGGGGTGAGCTCGGCCGCGCGCTGGAACTCGCCAAAAGCCTCTTCCCTGCGGCCGAGCCTGCGCAGCGCGAGGCCTCGGTAAAGGTGCACGGGCCCGGAGCCCGGCTCGGCTGCGACGAGAGCATCGAGCTTCGAGAGCGCCTCGGCGTCTTGCCCGGCGTCGAGCTGGAGTTCCGCGACCCGCAGGCCAAGCCCAGGGCTCCGGCCCGGAAAGCGGGCCTCGACGCTCGCGAGTTGTTCCGCGGCGGCCGCAGGCTGATGGGCGCGGGCGAGCGCGTCGCCGTAGGCGAGTGCGATGTCGGGGTCGTCAGGGTATTGAGCGGCCGCCTGCGCAAGACGCAGGAGATCGGAAGGCTCCTCCTCCCCGCGGACGCCGGCGGGCAGGAGCGCAAGGAAGACAAGGACAAGCGCCGCCGCGCGGATCACTCCTGCGCCCGCGCAGGGGATGCGATTAGACTGCGCATCTCCTCTCCTTCCTCGTCAAGGATGCGCAGGAATAGATCGACCATCGCAGGGTCGAACTGAACTCCCTTTAGCTTCTCCAGGTGGGCTCGCACCTCGGCTTTGGGAAGCGCTCTCTTGTAGGGGCGGTCGGTCGAGAGGGCATCCCAAACGTCCACCACCGCTACGATGCGCGCACCGAGCGGAATGGCTTCGCCTGAAAGACCCCTCGGATAGCCGCCGCCGTTCCACCACTCGTGGTGGTGGAGCACACAGTCGACCGTCGTTGGACGAAGCCCTTGGATCCCGCTGATGATCCGGCAGCCGATGTCGGGATGGCGCTGCATATCGCGCCGCTCCGCAGGGCTGAGGCGGCCGGGTTTGAGCAGGACCTCGTCCCGGATGCCGATCTTTCCGACGTCGTGCAGCAATGCACCGAGCCGCACGGCCTCGAACTCGGCCTCCTTGAGGCCGAGCCGCTCGGCCATGATTCCCGAGAACGTCGCGAGCCGTCTGCAATGCGCCTCGGTGTAGCCGTCGCGGGCCTCGATCGCGGTCGCGATTGCCGCGACTGAGGCGTCAAGGGTCGCTCGCAGGCCCTCGATGAGGCGCACGTTCTCCGCGAAAAGAGCGATCTGTGCGCCCACGGTGGCAATCGTTCGGAGCTGGACCTCGTCGAGTGGGGAAGGGTCCTTGCGCTCCACCACCAGCACCCCTACCCGCGTCTCGTCGGTGTAGAGCGGCAGGTACACCGCGAGGCCGCCGCGCGACCGGCCCCCAGGCCGCGTGCCCTCGAAGACGCGCATGTGCCGATCGGTGAGCACGCGCAGCGCCAGCTCCGTGTCGCCAATGCTCTCCGCGGGTGCATCCTCTCCACGGCGGCGCCATTCGATGCGCGCTTCGTCGAGCGCCGCCTCCGCAGCCTCGGGTCGAGCGCGCAGCAGCGCGACGGCGTCCGCCTGCGCGACGTCACCGAGCAAGGAGAGGGCGAGCTCAAGCCCGCCCGTCGCCGCGGAGCCTTGGGTGGCCTCGCCGACACGGAAGAGCGCGGAGAGCGAGAGCTCGCGCTCGTGGAGCCGACGGCCGAAGCGGCGCTGGAGGCCCTCGAGACCGAGCACGTACTGCGCGCCCAGCACCACCGCAGGCAGCACGGGGTCGAGCAGCAGGCCGGCGAAGAGCGCGCCCGCGGCGGCGGCTGCGCCCGTCGACAGCGCGAGTGCGGCCAGCACCCCGATCCGTTTGCGGTGAGAGCCGATTCCGCCCACTCCACCGACCAGAGCGAGCCCGGCGGCGAGCGCGAGCTGCGCAGGAATCTCGGGTGCTCGCAACCCGCGCTCGCCTGCGATTTCGCTGGCGAGGGTGCGGTAGGCGACCGCCTGAATCATCACTCCGGGTCGTGCCGGTCCAAGGGGAGTCGGCCAGAGATCCTGGAACTCCGCGGCCGTCGCTCCGACCAGGACGACACGTCCCGCGACCTCTCGCGGGTCGAATCGGCCATCGATCACATCGACGATCGGGATCACCGGAAAGGCCGGCCGGATGCGCCGGTAGTCCAGCCGCAAGGCGGGTAAGTCGCTGGCCAGCCCCGACTCGCCGCGCGCCAGGTCAAGGGTCGCGCTGGCCAAAGACGCCACTCGGGCGCCGGCGATCAGGCTCGTGCGCGGCGCATACCGGACGATGCCATCGTCCTCGACCGGGACGAGCACGCTGCCCTCGCGAGCGGCGGCGGAGGCCAAGGCGGCCGTGGGGAGGCTTGCCACCTCGATCTCGCTGCCGTCCGGGAGCGGCGTGCGCTGGCGGAATGCGGCGAGGACCACCCGGCCCGAGCTTGCGAGTGCAGCACGCAGGGCCTCATCGTCGGCGGGCTCTCGCGGAGTCGAGAAGTCGATGTCGAAGGCCACGACCTTCGCACCTGCGGCGTCGAGGCGGCGGATGGCCTCGGCATAGAGTCGCCGTGGCCAAGGCCAGGCCGGATACGCGCGCAGGCTCTGCGCGTCGAGCGCCACCACCGCGACGTCGGGAACGCCGGCGGGCGGCTCGGGTGCGCGGGTGGCGCCAAGGCGCACGAGGGCGTCAGCGGCGTGCCGCTGAAGCGGAGCTAGAACGCCCGTCGCGAGGGCCACCGCCGCGGCCATTGTGAGCGCGCAGGCAAAGATCAGCTCTCGAATCAGATCTCGAAGATGCATCCGCATGGCACTGCTGCGGAGCATCCATCGGCGGGCGCTTGGTTTTACCTAAGCGCCCGCCGACGGGAGGGAGAAGCGGGTGCTACGGGAGCAGCGATCAGTAGACCCACTTCCCGTTCTGGAAGCGGAAGATCTCCGTGACCGGTGTGCTCTCGACGAGGGTGCAGTTCCTCTGGGCAGCATCGGAGCAGTTGTACGATTCCTCCGTGTAGTGGAGGACGCCCACGAAGGGGTTCGACGGCGAGCCGGTCGGCTTCACCTCTTCGGTATGGGTCGTGCTGAACCGCTTCACGGTGCTACCGCCCGAGCTCGCAGCGACGGTTCGCAGAGCGCTCGAGCCGCGCAACTTGTCCATCCAGGTCTCTGTAAATGAATCAAAAGCGGAGCGCGCCTGGGCTTCGGCGCCTGCGCCTGAGGAGGACCTGAGCGCCGCCTTCGGCGCCGGGGTCGAGGCCACGGTCGCCCCATTGTCCGCAGCGCGGGCCGGGGTGGCCGATGCCGCGATGGCAACCACGGCGAGCGTCGCGGCCGCGCCTAAGAAACTTCGAGGCACAAGAGCCCATCGTGTCGTGCGTCGCGCCTTCATCGTCGTCCCCCAGTCTCCGGCTACCCCGGAGTTTGGATTGTCGTGTCGCCTCGGATAACGAGTCGGCGATCGCTCCGGCTCAACTAGTGATCTGCGTCACACTTTTAGGCCTGACGGCAAAGCGTCATTCGACACTAGACCCCAGCCGCCCCTGTGGTCAAGCCGCCTCCCCGTGACGAACTCGCGGCAGCTGCGTCACGATCCCACGAAGTCTTCCCCCGCGAGCGGAAAGGGTGCGATGCGGCCCAGGTACCCCGCTATTTTGTCCGCAGCGATGAGCGCCCGGATCCTCGTGGTGGACGACGAGCCCGATCTGCTCGAGCTCGTCCGATTCAACCTCAGCCAGGCCGGGTTCCGGGTCGAGACCGCGGCCTCGGGCCGCGAGGCGCTCGAGCAGCTGCGGCGCTCGCCCCCCGACCTCATGGTGCTCGACCTCATGCTGCCCGACGTCTCGGGCAACGACATCTGCCGCCAGGTGCGCTCCGATCCCGCACTCGCGGACCTGCCGATCCTTATGTTGACGGCCAAGTCCGAGGAGGTGGACAGGGTCGTGGGTTTTGAGCTTGGAGCGGATGACTACGTTCCCAAGCCCTTCAGCCCACGGGAGCTCACGCTGCGCGTGCGGGCCGTGTTGCGCCGACGTGCGACGAGTGCAGCCGCGGGGGCTGGTCTTGAACACGGAGCGCTGCGCGTCGATCCCGAGCGGCACCGCTGCTTCGTGGGGGGCGAGGAGGTGGAGCTCACCGCGAAAGAGTTCCGGCTGCTCACCACGCTAATGACCCGGCCGGGCCGCGTGCTGACGCGCGAGCGTCTGCTCGATGAGGTCTGGGGCTCCGAAATCACAGTCACGAGCCGCACCATCGACACCCATCTCAAGCGTTTGCGCGAGAAGCTCGGCGTGGCCGGGGATCTCATCGAGACGGTGCGCGGGGTCGGGTACCGGTTCGCAGAGTAGACGAGGCCCCGCCCCCGCCGTCGCCTCGCTGCTAGCCTCTTGGAGTGCGTGGCCTGCCTGTAAGACCTCAGCTCTGGATCACCGCCGGCTTGCTCGCGGTCGTGGCCTGCGCGCTCGGCACGGCGGCGTGGTGGCTCCCGGCGGGAGCGCTGCGGTCCGACACGCCGGAGGGTCGCCTGTCGCTCCATGCCTTCGAGGTCGCGGCCGTGCTTGGCGTTGCGCTTGCCCTCCTGCTCTCGATCCTGCTCACCCGGATTCTGGTCCAACCTCTTAACGAAATCGGCGATTTCGCGAGCGGTCTCTCGGCCGGCGATCTCGACCGCCGGCTGCGCTGGCGCGTCGGAGGCCCGCTCGGACGCATCGCTGCCGACCTCGACCGCATGGCCGATGAGCTGCGGCGCCGCATCGACGAGGCGACGGCGGAGAAAGAGCAGCTGCAGGCTGTGCTCGGGAGCATGGTCGAAGGCGTCTTGGTGGTGAACGCGGCGGGACGCATCGTGCTCGCGAATCCCCGGCTGCGCGAGATGCTCGGCGTGTGGGGAGACGTGGTGGGGCGCGCACCGCTCGAGGTGATTCGACACGCGGGAGTGGATGATGCGATGCGGGCCGCCGCCAGCACGAGCGACGTTGTCGCCCACGAGATCCAGTTGGGTGGGGGCGAGGGACGCTCGATCCGGCTCCATGCCGTGGCATTTCCCCAGACTGGGCCCCGCCTCGGCACGGTCGCGGTCTTCCATGACATGACCGATCTGCGCAGGCTCGAGGCGGTGCGCCGCGACTTCGTCGCCAACGTGTCCCACGAGCTCAAGACCCCTCTGACCGCGATCCGGGGATTCGCGGAGACACTGCTGTCCGTCGACGTTCCGCTGGACGATGCGCGCAAGTACCTGGGGGTGATCCTGCGCCATGCCGAGCGCCTCGGAAATCTGATCGACGATCTGCTCGATCTTTCCCGGATCGAGAGCCGAAAGCTCCCGATCAAGCTGATCGAGGTGGACGTGGGCCGGGTCGCGGCCGCCGTGATTTCAGGGATGGAGCTGCAGCTCCGCGCGAAGACGCTGTCGGTAAAGCTCGTCGAAGGGGTGACTCCTGCCGCGTGGGCTGATCGGCGCGCGGTGGATCAGATTCTGACCAACCTTCTGGACAACGCCGCCAAGTACACCCACGCCGGCGGCCACATCGAGGTGCAGATCGAGCCCGAGGCCGAGCACATCCGCGTTGAGGTGCGCGACGACGGCATCGGCATCCCGAAGGAAGACCTGCCCCGGATCTTCGAGCGCTTCTATCGGGTCGAGAAGGCGCGCTCGCGGGACCTCGGGGGGACGGGGCTCGGGCTTGCGATCGTGAAGCATCTCGTGCAGTCCATGGGAGGCGAAATCTACGTGGAAAGCGCGATCGGCAGCGGATCGAGCTTCGTGATTTTGCTCCCGCGGGCAGACCGCCAGACGGCCGCAGGAGAGCGCCGCACCGCTTTCGCCTAACGCCGCCGGCGAGTCCTCGCCGGGTTGCCGAAACTCTTGCGGGGGTGCGCAGCGCCGCCGCGCGGGAGCCGATCAGCCGAAGCGTCCGGTGATGTAGTCCTCGGTCTGTTTCTTCTGAGGCTTCACGAACAGCCGGGCCGTTTCGCCGTACTCGATCAGCCGTCCGAGGTAGAGGAAAGCCGTGTAGTCGGAGACCCGCGCTGCCTGCTGCATGTTGTGGGTCACCACGACCAGCGTGTAGCGCTCCTTCAGCTCCTGCATCAGCTCCTCGATCTTTGCGGTCGCGATGGGATCGAGGGCGGAGCAGGGCTCATCGAGCAGAATCACTTCGGGCTCGATCGCAATCGCCCGCGCGATGCACAGGCGCTGCTGCTGGCCACCGGAGAGGCCCAGGGCGCTCGCGTCGAGCCGATCCTTCACTTCTTCCCAGAGCGCGGCGGCGCGCAAACTCCGCTCCACGATCTCGGCGAGCGTGCTGCGGCGAGTCACCCCGTGGATCCGGCAGCCGTACGCCACATTCTCGAAGATGCTCTTCGGGAAGGGATTCGACTTCTGAAACACCATGCCGATGCGCGCCCGCAGCTGCGAGACGTCGACCTCGGGGCCGTAGAGGCTCACGCCGTGGAAACGCAGCGCGCCGTCGACGCGTACCACGTCGATCAAATCATTGAGCCGGTTGAAGCAGCGCAGCAGCGTCGACTTTCCACAGCCCGAAGGTCCAATGAAGGCCGTGATCTTTTTTTCCGGAATCTCCAGCGTGATCGCGTCGAGGGCGAGCGTGCTGCCGTACCAGAGCGAGAGCTGCTCGGTGGTCAGCACGGGCTTGTCGATGTGCGGCGCCGGTGCCTCCGCGTCATCCATGAGGATCTCCACGCCTGCCGCCTTGGGCGAGAGCCGCGTGATCGCGCCCCTCATCAGATGCTGCGGGTCGCATACTTCTCGCGCAAGTGGTTCCGCACGAGGATGGCGATCAGGTTGCTGGCGAGCACCACGGCGATCAGGAGCAAGGCCGTGGCGAAGACGAGGGGCTTGGCGGCCTCGACGTTCGGGCTTTGGAAGCCCACGTCGTAGATATGGAATCCAAGATGCATGAACTTTCGTTCGAGATGCAGGTATGGGAAGTTTCCGTCGACCGGCAGCGCCGGAGCGAGCTTAACCATGCCCACGATCATGAGGGGCGCCACCTCCCCCGCTGCGCGCGCGAGGGCCAGGATCATTCCGGTCAGGATGCCGGGGGCGGCGGCCGGCAGCACGACCCGCCAGAGCGTCTCAAACTGCGTGGCTCCGAGCGCGAGAGAGCCCTCGCGAGCGATCTGGGGCACCGCGGCGAGCCCCTCTTCCGTGGCCACGATCACGACGGGCACCGTGAGCAGCGCGAGCGTGAGGCTCGCCCACAGAATGCCGCCCGTGCCGAAGGTCGGCGTGGGCAGTGCTTCGGGGTAGAAGAGCTGGTCGATCGTGCCCCCCACCAAGTAGACGAAGAAGCCGAGGCCGAACACGCCGAAGACGATGGACGGGACGCCGGCCAGGTTGTTGACGGCGATGCGGACGAGCCGCACGAGAACGCCACCTTTCGCGTACTCGCGCAGGTACACCGCCGCGATGACGCCGAAGGGCGCGACGAAGATCGACATCAAGAGCACCATCATCACGGTCCCGAAAATCGCGGGAAAGATTCCGCCTTCGGTGTTGGACTCCCGCGGCTCTCCGCTGATGAACTCCCACGCGCGGGAGAGATACAGCTTCGCAGCTCCGGCGAAGCCCAAGGCATTGGGGCGGATGGCCCGCATCACGTAGCCGACGGGCAGCTCGCGCTGGACGCCGTCGGCCGTCTCGACGACGAGAGTTTCCGCCACGAAGGCGGAACGCTTCTCGCGAATGCGCGCGGCCACGTTCGTATAGGCTGCCTGCTGCTCCGCCTGCTCGCGGGAAAGCGCCTCCGCCCGGCGCGTGCGCTCCGCGTCGGGCAAGGTCTCGAGGGAGAGTTTGCGCTCAGCAAGGCGCAGTCGCTCAAGCGCGTAGTTGATGCGGCCAAGCTCTCCCTTCTCGAGGGCTTCGAGCGCGTCGCGTTCCTTGGCCTTTTCCCGCAGAAGCCGGTCCAGCAGCGGCCAGACCGCATCTTCCCCGCGAGCCAGGGTTTGGCCGTGCGCGCGCAGTTCTCGCGCGAACCCGTGAAAGTTTCCCCACTCGAGTCGCTCGAGCACGGCGGCGTCTGCGGGTCGGCTGCGCCCCACGATCTGGGCTTCGTCGATCCAGCGAAAATCGGAACCCGAAATGTCGCGGTTGCCCACCTTGACGCGCACCCGTGTCTTTTGTGCTTCGTCGGCACGGCCGCTCTGCGGGATGTCCTCGGTCTCGTACAGTTCGCCGAGGATCTTCTGCCCGTCGGCGAGCTCGAGCAGCCAGAGCGGCTTTTGCCAGAAGTAGCTGAGCCCCTCGGAGGCGAGCAGTCCGAGCAGGCCGAGGATCAGCAGCAGATTGAGCGCGAGCGTGCCCGCGCATAGCCAGGTCATGAGGTGGCCCACGAGGTCAGAGCGGCGCAGCGGCACGCTAGAGCCTCGCGTAGCGCTGGCGCAGCCGCTGGCGCACCAGCTCCGCGCCGGTATTGAGCGCGAACGTCAAAGCGAACAAAAGCAGCGCCGCGAGGAAGAGCGTGCGGAACAGCGTGCTTCCCGCCGGAGCCTCGGGCACCTCGACCGCGATGTTGGCCGAGAGCGTTCGGAATCCATTGAACGGACTCCACCCCATGATGGGAGTGTTGCCCGTCGCCATGAGCACGATCATGGTCTCACCGACGGCGCGACCGAAGCCCACCATCACCGCTGAGAAGATCCCGGGGCTCGCGGTGGGCAGGACGACGCGCACCACGGTCTGCCACAGGCTTGCGCCGAGAGCGAGCGAGCCCGCCCTGAGAGTCCCAGGCACGTTTGAAATGGCATCCTCGGAAATCGCAAAGATGATGGGCACGACGGCGAACCCCATCGCGATGCCGACCACGACGGCGTTGCGCTGGTCGTAGCGCAGACCCATGGTTTCGTAGAGCCAGCCCGGGAGGTTCCCGCCAAACGCCGCCCGCTCAAGGGCGCCGCCGAGCGGCCAGCACAGTGCACTGCCCGCCGCCAAGACCGCCATGAAGAACAGAATCTCCCCGCCCGCCGGGATCCGGCCGCGCACGCTCCGCGGAAGAAGGGACCAGAGCGCACCCGCCAGCAAGGAAAAGATCGGGAGCGCGATCAGCAAGAGCAGGAGTGCGGCGAGCTTGGACTCGATCAGCGGCGCCAGCCACAGCCCCGCGAGAAAGCCGAGCACCACACTCGGCAGGGACGCCATGAGTTCGACGGTGGGCTTGATGACGCGCTGAAGACGCGGGTGCATGAACTGCGAGGTGTACATTGCGCCGAGGACGCCGAGGGGGACGGCTAGAATCAGGGAGTAGAAGGTGCCCTTCAGCGTCCCGGCGAGGAGCGGCGTCAGCGAGAGCTTGGGCTCGAAGTCGTCGCTGCCACTGCTCGACTGCCAGACGAAGGCGGAAGCGGACGCGCCCTCGTAGTGGACTTTGCCAAAGAGCGCGCGCAGCGACGCCTCGGGATGGGGATTTTTCACCTCGGCGAGCGTCACGCGTTCGGGCCCCGCACTTACCACCGCGTCGCCCTTCGGGGCGAAGGCGAGGGCGGATGCACCGGGAACGAGCGACGTGCCGGTCCACAGCACCCGCTCGGAGGTGGAGTAGTAAAGGCCAAGGTTCCCGCTCGCGTCCTGTGCAAAGAACGAGCGGTTGCGCTCGGAGGGCGAGAGCAGCACAACCGCGGCGGGGAGCGCAGGGAAGGTGTGAACGCGCTTCAGCACGCCCTCGCTCTCTCCGCCTCCGGGCGGCGGAACCGGGAACCACACCTCGAGCTCCCCGCCTAAGCGGCCCACCACGAGCGCACGGTCGCCGATCAAGAGCTCGAGGGCCGTAATCGCGTCGCCAGGGGGACCGGCCACCTGCGGGGGGGCGTGCGGATCCGCACTGAGGTCCCAGCGCACGAGCTCGCCCGTCGCAAGCGCGCCGTAGAGGGCCAGGGCTTTTCGGTCGAGGAGGAGGTGGCTCACGGGTCCGGGGGCAGGGGGCAGCGCCGTTCGCTGAAGGGCGCGGGTCTTTTCTCCGCTCAGAAGGTTCGTGGTCTCAACCTCTCGGACGAGGACCATCTGGCCGTCTGCGAGCTGCGCGGCGGCGGCGGCGCCCCCTTCTGAGAGGCGCGCGGCAAATGCGGAAAGGGGCCGATGTTCGGGGTCAAGCTCAAAGATCTGGGCCTCGCCGAGCCGGGGCGTCACCGATCGCGCGTCCCGCGTGAAGGACTCCGCAAAGTCGACCGCCAGAGCGGCAACGCGGCCGTCCTGCGTCGCGACGGCGAGGTAGGGCTGGCCCGATAGGCTCGTAGACACGGCAACGGGTTGCGACGCACCTCCCGGGACGAGGGGCCGCTCCAAGACGAGCGCACCGTCGGCGAGCCGCACCACGCGCACCACCCCATCGGGACCGAGCAGCGCGACGTGGGTGTGATGGGCATCGACCAAAAGGGCACGCGCGCCGGGGGCCGGGGCGGGGACGCTCTGCTCCGCCCGCACGCGCGCGGACTCGAGAAGCGGCCAGACCTACACCACCAGGAACACGAGGATGGCGAGAATGCTCGCAATCACCGAAAGCCCGCCGGCGGTGACGACCGCTTTGGCCACGAGGTCCACCGTATGGCGGCGCCGCGAGGCGCCAACCGAAAGGAAGGCGTGTACGGGTCGGCTGGGGGCGGTGGTGGCGGCCACGTCTACTCGAGCTTCGCCAGCTCCTGCTGCGTGATGGCGTGGGCGATTGGGAGGTAGCCGGCCTTCACGACGAGTTGCTGGCCCTCCTGAGAGAGCACGAACCGGAGGAACTCGCGCACCAGCGGGTCCAGCGGCTTGTTGGGCGCCCGGTTCACATAGATGAAAAGGAAGCGGGAGAGCGGGTACTTGCCGCCGTAGACGTCTGCGGCGTCCGCCTTGCCGAAGGGCGAGCCCTCCTTGGTGGCGAGGTCAAGCGCCTTTACGCCCGAGGTCTTATAGCCGATCCCGCTGTAGCCGATCCCGTTGATGTCCTCGGTCACGCCCTGCACGACCGAGGCAGAGCCCGGCTGCTCCTTCACGCTGTCCTTGTAGTCGCCATTGCACAGCGCGTGCTCCTTGAAGTAGCCGTACGTGCCGGAGGCGGAGTTGCGGCCGTAAATGCTGAGCGGGCGCGAGCTCCAGGCACCGGTGAGCCCAAGCTCGCCCCAGGTCGTGACGTCGGCGGCCATTCCGCAGCGCCGCGTTTTCGAGAACACCGCGTCGACCTGCGGCAGCGTGAGCTGGGTGAGCGGATTGTCCTTATTGACGTAGACCGCGAGGGCGTCGATCGAAACCCGGATCACTGTCGGCTTGTAGCCGTATTTCTTCTCGAACTCGTCCGTCTCGGAGGGCTTCATCTCGCGGCTCATGGGGCCGAGCTGCGCCGTCCCGGCGATCAGTGCGGGTGGCGCCGTCGAGGAGCCCTTGCCCTCGATCTGGATCCGCACGTTCGGGTACTGCTTCTGGAAGCCTTCGGCCCAGTAGCCCATGAGGTCGTTCAGCGTATCCGAGCCCACCGAGTTCAGGTTCCCGGAGACACCGCTGGTCTTGCTGTAGGCGGGGATCGCGTTGTCCGGCTCGATCGCCTGCTGCGAATGGGCCGCACCCGCGGCGAGGCTCACCGCCAGTGCGGCCAGGATCGCTCGAAGGCCCCTGCTCATAAAAGCCCCCCGTCTTCTGTCTCATTTTCTTGCCGCAGGCCCCGGGACCGCCGCGGCTAGATGGCAGGCGAAGATCCGTGTGATACATGACGCAAGATCGTCGTTCGAGTGACGTCTCTGTGACGAATCGAAGGGCGATGGCTGCACCTTGTCACGCAGAGGCGGTCTGGCGGCTATATCTTCGCCGCTGCGCTCGCCGGGAGAGACGGGATGACCCGCCTTTTCGACTCGGTCATTGAGGATCTGCGCAAGAGCCTGCTGCGCATGGGCGGCCTTGCCGAGTCCATTCTTGAGAAGGCCGTCCAGGCGGTCTGGGAGCGCAAGGCCGATCTTGCGGCTGAGGTCCGGGAAGACGACCTCGAGATCGATCGTCTGGACGTCCAGATCGACGAGCGAGTTCTGCGGGCGCTGGCGCTCCAGGCGCCCGTGGCGGAGGACCTGCGCCAGGTGATCGCGATCAAGATGATCGCGACCGACCTGGAGCGCGTGGGGGATATCGCGCGCAATATCGCAAAGAGCGCACTGCGCCTCGCCGAGCGTCCCTCCGTCGCGCTCCCTCCAAAGCTGGAGGACATGGCGGACGAAGCGCGCCGCATGCTCAAAGACGCCCTCGACAGCTTCGCCGACGGCGATCCTGCCAAGGCGCGTGCCGTCCTGGCTGCCGACGACCGGATCGACGACGACCAGGACCGCGTGGTGCGCGACGCGATCCTGGAGATCAGCGCGCATCCCGAGCTCACCTCTCAGGAAGTCGATCTCATCATGATCGCCAAGAACCTTGAACGCGTGGGGGATCACGCCACCAATATCGCCGAGGACGTGATCCTCGCGATCGAGGCGCAGAACTTGCGCCACGCGGCGAAGCTGCGCGGATCGTGACGACGCCGGACCCCCGGGCCTTTGTGGCGGCCATGCTGCCGGCGCTGCGGCAGGCCGCGGCGGTCGCGCGCGCGCTGGAGGGGCGCGTCGTCAACAGCCCCAAAGAGCGAGAGGCGACGCCCAGCAAGGCCGCCCTCACCATGGCCGACACCGCTGCGCAAGAGACCCTCCTGGTCACGCTCTTGGAACGCTTCCCGTTCGTCTCGCTCGAGGCCGAAGAGGACACGCCGACCGTCCACCGCTTTGCTCCGCACGCCGAGGCGCGGGTCGTGATCGATCCCATCGACGGCACACTGCACTCCTACCTCGAGGGCCGCGGTCCGTACGCGATCATGGTGGGGCTCGCCGTCGCCGGCCGTATGGAAGCTGCGCTGATTGCGCTGCCGCGCGAGGGGCTCTTCTTTGACGCGACGCGCGGCAATGGCGCACGCGTCGCGCGCGCCGGTGGAGTCCCGCGCTTCGTGCGGCTCACGGGGCCCGAGGAAGGCCCGCGCGTTCTGGTGTCGCATGAGCTGCCGGACGCCGCCCAGGAAAAGCTCCGTCAACGCGGCTACGAGGTCGTCCGTGCCGCGGGCGGCGCGATTGCGGTCGCGCCGCTCGTGCCGGGGGTTCGCGCGGGGTTGCGCCTCGACCGCCGGCACAAGAGCATCAGCCACCGCGGCCGGATCGGTGCGCTGATCGCCGCCGAGGCGGGGGCGCTCGTCCGCTGCGAGTCCGGCAAGGAGTTTCCCTTGGAACTCGACGCTCCCGCGCGGGCGCTCCTCGTGGCCGCCCGCGGAGACGACATGGACGCCCTCGAAGAAGCCCTCGCCGCCGCGGGGATCGCGTCTTAACCAACGTCTCTTGCGACTACATCTGTGTGTAGTCTGGTCCCTCGCCCCCTTCGGGCGGCGTCCAGGTGATGACCTGGTAGGGATCCGCGATATCACAGGTCTTGCAGTGCACGCAGTTCTCGTGGTGGATGAACAGCTTCTTCTTCCCCGGATGGTCGGCGTCCGGCACCATCTCGTAGACCGCGGCCGGACAGAACTTCTCGCAGGGATTGCCATACTCGACCGAACACACGTCTCGACACAGATCGGTGTCTGCCACGACGAGGTGGGACGGCTGGTCGACCTCGTGCTGGGCGCCGCTGAACTGGACGAGATGCTCCTTCGAGAAGGTGAGCTTGCCGTCGAATTCGAAAGGCTTGCGCTCGCGTTTGCGCTCGGGAAGCGCGGAGAGCTTCTTCATGTGGAGGTAGCCCGCCGAGAACGGGAGCGGATCCTTGATTCCGCGGCCCCCGGTGACCAGCATGAGGGGAAGATTCAGGCCGAGCGCGAATAGGGGGCTGACTTCGATCGAGCCATGGAAGTTGCGCGCCTCGCGGTGCTCGCTGTAGGCCCAGCTCTCCCGATAGCGCTCGGCGTAGGCGCCGAGGGTGACGGAGCTGAAGTCCTTGGCCTTGAGCCCTTCGACGATGGTGTCCGCGGCCATCATGCCCGACTTGATCGCGAGGTGGATTCCCGAGAGCTTGAAGGCGTTGCAGAAGCCCGCTGAGTCGCCGATCAGCATCGCGCCGTCGCAATACAGTTTCGGCTGGGCGTAGAGGCCGCCCATCGGGATGGCCTTCGCGCCGTAGCGTACGAGCTCGGCGCCCTCGAGCAGCTTGCGCATCCAGGGGACGGTCTTGAACTCCTGGGCCGCGAGGTGAGGATCGTTCAACGGGCTCTGCGAGTCGAGCATCGTGACGAACCCGAAGGACACGAGCTGGTCTTTCATGTCGTAGAGCCACATGCCGTTGAACTGGCGCAGCATGTCCGGGAAGAGCGAGCCGTGAATCACGCGGCCCGGCCGGTGATTCTCCGGCCGAACGCGCCAGATCTCCTTGATGCCGGTCTCGTAGACCTGCGGAAAGAGGCCATCGAGCTCGAAGCGCTGGACCAGCTGCTTGGAGAGACTGCCCCGCACGCCTTCGCCCAGCACCGTCACCTTGGCAAAGATGTCCATCCCCGGCTGGTAGTTCGGCTTTGGCTTGCCGTGTTTGTCGACGCCCATGTCGCCGATCCGCACACCGACGACCTTGTGGCCGTCGATGAGCAGCGTGTCGCCGGCGAAACCTGGATAGACCTCGACGCCCGCCGCTTCGCAGCGCTCCGCCAGCCATTTGGTGACGTTGGAGAGGGAGACGACGTGATAGCCCTTTTTCTGGAAGTTCGGCGGGGTGATCGGCGAGCGAATGGCGTGCTTGCGCGTGTACATCCAGAACGAGGCGTCGTCGCAGACATACTCGATGGGAAAGCCCTGCTGGGCGAACTCGGGAACGAGCTCCTCGATCCCCCGCGGATTCATCACCGCACCGGAGAGGATGTGGTCGCCCACCGCCGCACCCTTCTCGATCACGAGCACGGTCGGGGGCTCGATCGGATCGCCGCCCGCCCGTTCGACGCGCTCGTTGTGGGCGCTCACCTGGTTCATGAGGTGCAAAGCAGAGGCCAGCGTCGCCGGGCCCGCCCCGACGAACAGGACGTCGACCTCCATACTCTCGCGTGCGACCGTCGGGGCCATGCCGGAAACCTCCACAGCGCTCTGTCCAAGGCCAGAATAGGAGAACGGCCCTTCGGGTCAACCGAATGCATCGACCCTGCCCGGGCCCCTCCGCCTCGCAAATCGACTCCAAGTCGCAGTTCCACCGTTGACCCTCCAAGGGGGGTTGCGTATGGTCCGAAGCCGTTTCGGGAAATCGACGGGAGCGCGAGCTGCGATGGCCACGATGATCACGGAAGAGTGCATCAACTGTGGGGTGTGCGAGCCCGAGTGCCCGAACGATGCCATCAGCGAGGGCGAGGAAACTTTCCAGATCGATCCGCAGCTGTGCACAGAGTGCGTCGGGTTTCACGACACCGAGCAGTGCGCGGAAGTGTGCCCGGTCGATTGCTGCGTCCCCGACCCGAACAATCGGGAAGACGAGGCCTTGCTCCTCGATCGTGCAAAGCAGGTCCATCCCGAAAAGGCGGATGAGCTCGTGCTCTCACCCGCCACCTCGCGCTTCCGCACGAGCTAGCGCCTCGCTCTCCTCGCCGAGCAGCGTGCGCCGCCACAGCCGGAAGAGGCCCAGCGCCACGAACATCAAGAACCCGGCAATCACAAACGGCGCGCCGAAGTCGATGTGGCCGAACGCAAAGCCCGCCCAGATCGGTCCGAAGATTCGGCCGGTGGTCGCCATCGATTGGCTCTCGCCGAGCAGCTGGCCTGCCTTCTCCGCCCTGCACGCCTTCGAGTAGAGGCTCGTGAAGGACGGGAACGCAAGGCCATTGCCCACGGCAACAATGGGGGTCACGAGATAAAGCCAGCCGGCGCTTGGCACGAGCGGGATCACCGCGAGGCCAGCGCCCGTCAGGACGAGGCCGATCACCACAAGCCGCCTCTCGCCCAGCAGCGGCGCAAGGCGGCGAATCAGCACGCCCTGCGTGAGCGCGATCCACACGCCAATGAAGGCGAACACGTAGCTTGCCGCCGAGATGCCGAGGCCGAAGCGCTCGAGCATGAAGAGCGTGAACATCGACTCAAGGGCGGCAAACGCAGTGAACAGCACGAAGAAGAGAAAGAGATAGCGGCCGATCCGCTTGTCGTGGGTGGCGAAGAGCAGCCGCAGGGGGGAGGGCACGAGCGTCTCTCCAAGGCCGCTCCAGTTGCGCTGCTTCGGGGGCGGATGGGATTCGGGCAGACGGAAAAACGCGACCCCAAGGTTCGCAAGGGCCAAGATGCAGATCCCGTAGAAAGGCGCCCGATCGTCGATCTTGGAGAGCAGTCCGCCGAGGGCGGGGCCGAGCACAAAGCCCAAGCCAAAGGCCGCGCCGATGAGACCCATGCCCTGCGCCCGCTCGGCGTCCGTCGTGACGTCGTTCACGATCGCCTGCGCGGTGCCGATGCTCGCGGCGAAGAGCCCGGCCAGGATGCGGGCCAAGTAGATGACGGCGAGAGACTGGCCGAGTGCGAGCAGAAGGAAAGAGGCGACGGTACCCGAGAGCGAGACCAGGATGACGGGCCTGCGGCCGATCCGGTCCGAGAGCCAGCCCCAGGCGGGAAGGAAGATCAGCTGGGCCAAGGCGTAGAGCGACAAAATCAGGGCGACCTGGACCGAGCTCGCACCCAGCTTGTGGGCGTAGATCGGCAGCACCGGGATGAGGACGCTAAAGCCGATGAAATCGATGAGGATCGTCGTAAAGACGATCCACAGCGTGCTGCGCGGGGCGGGCGTGCGGGCGGCGGGGACGTGCCGTGCGACTGCCTTTCCACTCACGCCACCGCCTCCGGCCCGGCCGCGCGCCGGGCAGCTTCGAGCACCGCGTGGGTCACGGTTTGGCGTTCGCGGAGCCCGAGCGTGAAGTGCTCGGGCCCTCCGAGAACGCGCTCGACGGCGCCATCGACGCTCTGCCAGTCCGCGGGCCGCATGCGCAGCGCTTCCTCGAGCTCGGCAACGCCCGCAGAGTCCGCGATGAAATCCCCGAAGATTCGCACGCGCCGTAGCGTACGGCTCTGTTCGAGCGCAACGAAGGCCTCAAGGCTGCCCATCGGGGTCGAAAAGGGGCCGCTCCCCACCATGTCCGCAACGGAGTCTTCCCGCGGGCTGTGCGCGCGCAGTCGCGCCTCCCGTTCGCTCACCGCCTGCGATTCGAGCTCCGACGGCAGGGAGGCGTCGAAGGCAAGGCCATGGCGCGCCGCGTAGGCGGTGAGCAGAGCCTCGCCGAAGCGCTCGCCAAGACCAGCCGAGCCGCGCACGAGGTCCGAAAGAGATGTGGGCGCCTCCGACGCATTCTCCTCGGGGATCGGCGGCGCACTTTTCTCGACAGCAAACGGTCGGAAAAGGCCCACGATCGCCTGGACCAGGCACACCCCAGTCGCATCGCGCTCGCAGCTCAGGTAGGCGACAGGACGGGCTGCGACGGTGACGCAGTCCCGCCCGGGATAGAAGGCCGGAGCCCCGAGCGCCGAGAACGCGCGCAGCAGACCCCGCACATAGCGGTTCAGGAGCTTCTCGGCCGGGATCTTCTCCGGCGCCGGGAGCCAAGCCGATGGCCCGGGAAGGATGAGCGATACGGACAGGATGCCATCTCCATACGCCGTCGCGTGTCCGCCGGTCCAGCGCCGCACGACATTCGGCGGCGACCGCTTCGGATTGGGCTCCCCGAGAGGAGTCTCGAGGGTAGGCGCGAGCTGCTGGAAGCGACCGAGGGCGAGGGCCTCCCCCCGCAGCGTCGCCAGCTGGAGCGCACCGCCCTCGCCGCGCTCCCGGCCACGCGCCACGCTCGCCATGAGCTGGGCCGTCGAGGCAAGCTCGCGCAGCGGATCGACTGCGGCGAGATGGCGCACACGCACGCGGATCATAGGGATGCCGACCGGCTGCGCAGGGTAGCACGAGGCTTCGCGAGGACGCCTATAGTTGCTTCATGCTGCAATCGGAAGCCTCCGTCCTCGTGGACATCTTGCGGGCCTTCCTGCTCGCCGATCAGAGCATGCGCCGGATCTTCGCCCGCTACCGCGAGGGCGTTCTCACCTTCGATGAGGTCCAGCGCCTTGTCGGGGACGACGAGCGGAGCGTTTTGTTTCGGCTCAAGGAGCGCTGCCATGCACTCTTCCGCGGCAGTGACCACGCTCCCGGCATCGCCATGCAGCGCGAGGCACTGTTCGATCTCGCCGTGGGCTCGCTTTTCCACGAGGCCATGAAGTTCCGCGAGAACCTCTACCAGCGGACGGTCTACGGGCCCAAAGTTCGTGCGCTCCGCTCCCAGTCCGGCGCGGAAGCGGACGGCATCTTCGAGGAGTTCGAAAAGATCCTGGCGGCTGCAGCCGTGCGCCTCGATGAGGCGCTGCACGAGACGGAAGCGCTCCTCGTCCACACACGCGCGCAGTTCCGAGCACTCTTGGCCGCCCATCCCGAGAACGTCCTGGTCGCGCGTTTCCTCGTGGAGGGGCGCGCGCTGGTCGAGGAGGTGCTCGGCGACGAGCTCGACGACGTGCTGGCCTCGATCCATGGCACGGCGGTCTTGGGCTATGCGCGGGCCGCACGTTCCTACCTTGAGAGCGGATTCTTCGCACCGGCGCGGCGGGCCCTCGCCGAGGCTCTGGCGCGAGATCCCGGGCGCGCCGATCTCTTGCCGCTTGCCGCGTATGCAGAAGGCATGGACCGCTACGTCGAGGGCGAGCATCGCGCGGCGGTGACCTGCCTCACGGAGTGGGTCGACGCAGAATCGGCCGCCGCGGAGCCGGGTCTCAGCAATCTCGCCTATGCCGCAGTCTGCGGCATTGCCCAGCGTGCGCGTGAAGCTTCTGGGGGCGAGTGCGACCCCGCCCTCGCGACCAGCGCCACCGCACTCGCCGAGCGGCTCCAGCCCCTGGCTCCCCACGCCCGCGCGGCGAAGTCGGGCTAGGCCTTCAGGCTTTCTCGGAGTCGCGCTCGCGCTCTTCGGGCGAGAGCAGCACGCCCTGCTTCAGGATCTTCTGCACCTCCTCGCGCCGCCAGTTCACGGCGTTGTGCGTGAAGATGTCATCGACCCCGAGCACTGCAGCGCTGAAGTTGCGCGCCGCGTAGTGAAAGACGGTGGCTCCGAGCAGGCTCTGGAAGAAGTGCCGTGAGGACATGCGTCGGAAAGCCCCCGCCTCGACTCCTTCCTGGTAGAAGCGCAGGATACGACCGATCACGCTCTGTATCGGCGGACTGATGAGTTCGTCCACCAGCTGCGCGCGATCCACGAATACACGAATGAGGATCTGGGAGTAGTTGCGCCGTTCGGCGAGCAGGTCGTTCAGCACTGCGAGCAGGCGTTCGAGGCGCTCGCTCGGGGTGCCGGGGCGGTCGGTCGCCGCGCGCACCGCCGCTTCAAAGGCCTCGAGCATGCGCACCAGCACCGCAGTGTAGAGTGCCGCCTTGCTGGGATAGTAGTAGTACAGAGCCGTCTTCTGAACGCCGACCTGCTCGGCGATGCGCTGGAGATGGGCGCCGGCGTAGCCCTCTCGGGCGAACTCGCCCTCGGCCACCTCGAGGATTTTGTCCCGGGTATCCAGGCTGCGCGGCTCGTCGCTCACGCGATCCTCCTCCACCGCTCGCGCGGGGCTCCTGGGCTCGCTCAAGCCGTCGCGGGCTCGGGCTTGCCTCGATAGTACAGCCAACCGCTCGCTCCGAGAATCACCAAGGCGATTCCGATCCACTGCGGTTCGGTCAGCCCAAGCGCCACCCGCGGGTTGACCCGCCAGTGTTCGACGACGATTCGGCCGAGGCCATTGAGCGCCACGTACTCGCCGAAGAGGAAAGGACTCGTGCGACGCCGCCGCCACAGGAGTGCGGCAACGGGCAGGAGCCAGGCGATCTCATAGAGCTGCGTGGGATGCACCGGATCGAGCGTCGGAGGCGAGCCCTTTGGAAAGGCAAGGCCCCAGGGTGCGTCGGTCACGCGTCCGTAGTCGTCGCCCACGAGGAAGCAGCCCACCCGGCCAATCGCTTGGCCGAGCGCACCGCCAACGGCCGCACAGTCGGCGAAGGTCTTGAGCGGGAGCTTGTGGATCCGGCAACCCAGGAGGCCAAGCAGCGTCCCCCCGATGAGGCCCCCATACCAGGTGATCCCGTCCCGGGCGAGCAGCAGCGGAAGGAAGGGCAGGCCCTCGCGCAGCGAGTTGTCGATGGCGAAGTAGAGCTTTGCGCCGCCGACGCCTCCGACCATGACGTAGAGGAGGATCGTTGTCGCGAGCTCGGGATTGAGCCCTTCTTCCCGCATCCGGATCGCAGTAATCCACGTGCCGACCAGGAACGCGATCGCGAGCATCACGCCAAAGGAGCTGATGGGGAAGCCAAAGGGCTCCCAGACGATGGGATACATGGGGACGTCACCCGGCCCGCAGGCTAAGGAACCGCCCTTCGGTCGGCAAATCGCCTTGGGCTAGCCGCGAGGGAGCGTCAGATGGAAACAGGCGCCCTCGCCAGGCGCACTCTCGACCCACACTCGGCCACCGTGGGTCTCGGCGATCTTCTTCACGATCGCAAGGCCCACCCCGGTTCCCCGTCGACCATCGGCACGCGGGGCGAGGCTCTGAAAGATCTCGAAGATTCGTTCATGATGTCTGGGATCGATCCCTCGCCCGTTGTCACGCACCGTCACGTGATGCACGTCGGGCTCTTCGCGCACATCGATTTCGATCCGCGGCTTGGGGTGCGGCCCCATGTGATCGAGCGCATTGCCCACGAGGTTCGAGAAGACCTGGTAGAGCCGGGTGCGGTCGCAGAGCACAAGGGGCGGATTCTCGCAGACCAGGATCTCCGCCCCTTGTGCTTCAAGGCGCGGCCTGAGCTCCGCCCGCAGCTGTAGCAGCGTCCTGCGCGGATCGACGAAGGTCTTGCGCGCCGCAGTCTCGCCGATTCTCGAAAGCTCGAGCAGGTCGTTGATCAGCGCCTCCATGGTTCGCCCGGCCTGCTCGATGCGGTCGAGGAAATGGCGGCCGGAGTCTCCCAGCTGATCCGCATGGTCTTGGCGCAAAAGGCGCGAGAAGCCGAGGAGGGAGACCAGGGGCGAGCGCAAGTCATGCGAAACGCTGTGGACGTAGCTCTCCAGCTCCGCGTTCTTGCGCGCGAGCTCTGCGGCTTTGCTGCGCCGCTCCGTCACGTCTCGTAAGAACGCCACCGTCCCCACGCACGTTCCGTCCGCGCGGTACAGCGGACTCACCAAGACGGAAACCCAGAGCGTGACACCGTCGGCGCGGGAGATCGTCACCTCCTGGGCCTGGCCCTCGTTCGTCGTGGCGAAGGCAGCGAGCGCCTGCTCGAGGTCCGTGCTGCCCCAGAAGAGATGGGCGAGAGACTGGGAGACGACCTCGTCGGCCGCGCAGCCGAAAAGCCGTGCGACCGCGGGATTCGCGTAGGTGACAATGCCCGCGGGATCAAGTGTAAGAACGGCCGGCGAGCTGTCGAGGATCGCCGCCAAGGAGACATCGGGCGCAGGCTCCCGCCGTCGGGGCGCCCTCTCGCGCGCCACGACAGGACGAGCGGTGACGAGAAAGTAGGGTTCCGTCTCCGCGCTCGGGAGCAGCGCGGCCGAGAACTCCACGTTGCCCGTCCCGCTGCCACGCCGAATTTCAACGGTGCAGGGTGCGACCCGCCCGTGGGCGAGGATCTCACGAACGAACTCCTGAATCCGAGGACGATCGACCAAGAGGTCGTGTGTCGAGCGACCGAGGGCGAGCGAAGGCGAGTCGCAGAAAAGACCGAGGCTGTCGCTCATCCATACGACCTGCCCACGCCGGTCCACCACCAAGACGGCCTGCTCCAGGTGGGAGAGCGCCTCAAGCAGTCCACGTACCGGTAGGGTTTCCAGGAAGGCCGCCGGGGGGCTGGGCGTGGTCGTCATCGTGCGTGCTCGAGCCTCTTCTGCAGCAACTCAGCGATCCACACAGCGCTGCGACATTCGTTCAGCTACGAGCAGGAGGATTGGTCGCAGCCGGAGCCGAGGAGACGGACGGGCGAACCGCGGATCGTCCCGTCGGTCGCGGGCATCCTATCAGAGGCGGAAAGTGAGGGTCAAATGGAACACCCGCGACAAACAGGTTGTGGCAGCAAGGACGCAGGCGGAGGTCCTCTCGCGCGCAAGCTCGCCCGCCAAAATCCCGAAGCGAGGGCCGATCGGCACGGGTTTTGCCGGCCCGCGTGGGGTTGGCGGGTGGAGGGGAGTCGGGTAAGGTCCGCGGCCGTTCGGGAAGCCTTGCGGCGAGCCTCATCCCCCGGGGTTGGTGACGCCCGTGCCAGAATCATGGGGCGTCACATTTCACCTGACGAATGCCACACACACCCGGGGTGCATTCTGCCAGTCCCTATCCGCGGATGCGCGGCGAGGGCTGGCCACCGAAATGCCCTAGTCGCGCGCCTAGCGCGGGGCCAGGGCGAGGAGGTGAGAAATGAAGCGAGCATCCTTATCCCGTGCTCAGCTCGGCATCGTGGCCCTTCTCTCGGTTTTTGGCTTGTCCCTTGGCGGCTCGCCGTCGCCCGCTCCGCAGGCGACGGTGGCGGTCGCGCCTGCCCGTCCGCCGCTCGATGCCGCAGCCGTCGCCCGAATCGTTGGCACGGCGAACCCGACCCTCTCGCCGCGCGAGCTCGGGCGGATCGGCGTCGCCGTGATCCGCTACAGCGGCAAGTACGAGATCAATCCCGAGATCGTGACCGCCGTTCTCCTCGTCGAGAGCGGAGCCAGGCCGTGGGTGCGCAGCCCGAAGGGTGCGATGGGGCTCATGCAGGTCATGCCCAACATGTCGGGGCCGCTCGCACTTGCGGGCAACTCCACGACCATCGAAAGCAACGTCGAGGCCGGCTGCCTCATCTTGTCCGACAACATCCGGCGCCTCGGGGAAGAAGAAGGGATCTCGGCGTACTTCTGGGGCTCGGACATCCGCGGCGTTGCGTATCTGCAGCGCATCCAAGCCGCGCGCGAGCGGGTTCGTCGCTTGGTGAACTCCTAAGCCAAAGGGTCCCTCGCGCATTGTTGACGGCCTGCGCGCGGCAGGGGTAGGTTCGCGCCATGGAACGCAGCGTCGTGCGCCGTGCGGAGTCGCGCTTCGAGGGAGCGCGCGGACAGTCCCTGTTTCGCCGTTCCTGGCTTCCGCCCGAGCCCGAGCGCGTTTTGGTGGTGGCTCACGGCTTCGCCGAGCACAGCGGCCGCTACGACGGCCTCGGCGCTTGGTTTGCTGCGCGCGGCGTGGCTGTCCATGCCCTCGACCATCAGGGTCACGGACGCTCGGCGGGTCCGCGCGGGCACATCGCGTCCTTCGATCACCTGCTCGACGACCTCGAGGTTTTCCTCCGCCTCGTGCAGCGCGAGCACCCCGACCATTCGGTCACGCTGCTCGGCCACAGCATGGGGGGGCTCCTCGTCGCAGCGCTTGTGTGCGAGCGCCGTCCCGCCGTTTCGGCGGCCGTCACGTCGAGCGCGGCCCTGGCCCTTTCCGCCGGCGTCTCGCGTGTGCGGATCGCCGCGGCTCGGCTGCTGCGCCGTGTGATGCCGCGGGTCTCCCTCGCGAGCGGGCTCGATCCGAACGGCCTTTCGCGCGATCCGGAAGTGGTCCGGCGCTACCTCGAAGATCCGCTCGTCTTTCGGCGCATGACGGCCTCGTTCGCCGCAGAGCTGATCGCCGCGGTGGAGCGCATCGCACAGACCACCCAAGAGGTCGCGCTGCCGATGCTGGTGATGCACGGCGGGGAGGACCCGATCTGCTCGCCCGAGGGCAGCCGCGCTTTCTTCCAGCGCGTGCGCGGGACGGGCAGCGCGCTGCGCATCTATCCAAAGCTGCGTCACGAGATCTTCAACGAGCCGGAACAGGAGGACGTGTTCCAGGAAACCCTCGAGTGGCTGCGCGCACGAAAGCAGTGAGCGGAGCGCGGCCGGGCGCAAGGGGCAGCCTGAGCCATCTCGATTCTCGCGGCCGTGCTCGGATGGTGGATGTCGCCGCGAAGTCCGTGACACGGCGGGAGTGCATTGCGCGGGCGGAGGTGCGCATGGCATCGGCCACCGCGGCACAGATCTCCGAAGGCAGCTTTTCCAAGGGAGATGTGCTGGCGACGGCACGCATCGCAGGCATCCAGGCGGCCAAGCGCACCCACGAGTGGATTCCGCTGGCTCATCCCCTGTCGCTCGATGCGATCAGCGTCGAGCTCTCGCCGGATGCGGCCGGGGGTTGCGTTCGGATCGAGGCCCGCGTGCTCGCGCATGCCCGCACAGGCGTCGAGATGGAAGCCCTCGTGGCGGCCGCAGCGGCAGGGCTCACGATCTACGACATGTGCAAGGCGGTGGACCGCGGGATGACCCTCGAGAGGGTGCGCCTCGTGCGCAAGAGCGGCGGAAAGAGCGGGATCTGGCTGCGCCCTGGAGAAGGGCGCGCGCGCCGAGCGCGCTAAGGCGTGCGAAGCCTAGGGAACCGAATCCAGCGGGTAGGTGTCTAGAGCTGGTGAGGCGAGAAGTGAGCCACGAGATCGCAGAACGAGGCCCCCTCGTCCGGGCAGGGGCAGTGCGGGTCCCCGTGCTCGAAGACCCCGACCGGGAGCTCGTGGCTCGCTGGCGCGGGGGGGACCTCACCGCCTTTGAGGCGCTCGTGCGGCGGCACGAGAACCGCGTCTTTCGCCTCCTGGTCCGCATGCTCGGCAGTCGCAGCGAGGCCGAAGACGTGGCGCAAGAGACCTTCCTCAACCTGCATCGCCACGGACACCGCTTCCGGGGCGACGCCCGCTTCTCCACCTTCGTCTATCGCGTCGCCGCGAACGCCGCGCTCAACCGGCGGCGCAGCCTCGGGCGCAGCCACGCACGGGAGCGCAGCCTTGCCACGAGCGAGCCCGGCGGCATCGCCGCACCGCTTTCCCCTGTGGATCCCGAGCGTGAAGCTGCCGGCGCTCAAGTTCGCTCGCGTGTCCAAGAGGCGCTCCTTTCGCTGAGCCCCGCGTTGCGACTGCCCCTTGTCCTCTACGACATCGAGGGCCTTGGCTACGCCGAGGTGGCGCGGGTCCTTGAGCTCGCGGAAGGCACCGTGAAGTCACGCATCCACCGCGCGCGTCAGGCCCTGCGGCCGCTGCTCGGCGCGCTAGCCCGCGAAGTGGGATCAGGGAGAGCGGCATGAAGCATGGCGAAGTCAGGGATCGGTTGGGTCCGTATCTCGAAGGGGACCTGCCGCTTCAGCAGCGGGCGCTCGTGGATGCGCATCTGGACACCTGCCCAAGCTGCGCGGAGGAGTTAAAGGAACTGCGAGGGACGATCGGGCTGCTCCGCTCGCTGCCCGAGATCGAACCTCCCACGGGCTTGGCCAGGAGCGTGATCGCGCGCATCGAGGAAGGGGAAGGGCAGCCAACGCTCTCGGTCCGTCTTCTTGACACGCTCGACATGCTGCTGCGCTCACGCCGGCTCGCGCTGAGCGCTGCCGCGGCGGGTGTCGCTGCGCTTGCGCTGCTCGCGCCGGGCTGGTTCGTCGAGCAAATCAGACCGCCGCAGGCGCCGGTGGTGACGACGGCGGCCTCCGAGGCCTCCGACCAGGCGCTCTCGAGCCGGCTTGCTCCTCTCAACATCTGGACGGCGCAGGCTCCCCTCGTGCATCGGCCCTTTGGAGCTTCGGCCTCTCGCGAGGAGCCGGCGACGCCGGGCGCCGAGGGAGCGGAGCCGTCCCCCGTCGGGCCCGAGCTTGGCGCGATGGACGCCGAGATTGACCGGGTGCTGCGCGATCCCAGCCAATTCGTCGAGGAGCTGAGCCAGCTGCCCCTTGCAGAGCGCGACCGGCAGCTCTCCGCGCTCGTCGCAGAGGCAAGCCGCGCGGGGCGTGCCGCCGAGATCGTGGAGAGGCTGCGCACCACGGGCGATCACCGCGCGGATGCGATCGCGGATGGATTTGAGCGCACGTCGAGCTCCGCCTCCCCGCGCTGATCGCCAGGGGGCCCGCACCCGGGATCCCTTCGGGCGCACTGTCGGCTGCTCCTTCGCATAGCTACGCTCGGCGCTTTCGGAGGACGGCACGCTCTTGGTTCGCCCGAACAAGGCAGCGGCGCTCCTGGTGTTCCTGATCGGTGTCGGCGCCAGCGCGGACACCATCCAGCTCGTTCCGGAGAGCGCGGCTTCCTGGGGTCTGCGAAACGTCTTTGCTCCGTTCAGCGTGATCTTTGTAGGCCCGAGCTACTGGTACGGAGAGCGCACCCTCAAGGTCGACACGACGCCCCCGGGTGCGCAGCTCGACCTGTTCTACGTGCGGGCCAACTTCCAAAAGCGCTATGAACAGGCGCAGGCGCCCGTCACGATTGCACTGCCCACAAGGATTGAGGCCGGCCCGCGCGACGCGGTGACCGTTCGTGCCTACCTCGAAGGCTACAAGGTGCAAGAGACGACGGTGTCCGTGTCCTCCCGGCAGGACACGGTGCAGCTCGACCTCTCGCCGCTCCCCAACGCACTGAAAGCCGTCTCCTCCTCGTACTTCGCAGGCCGCGGGTCGCTGTCCCTGCTCACCACCCAGCTGGCGGAGGTGCGCCTTCAGAACCGAGAGGGCGGCTTTACGCTCGTGCTCGACCAGACCGCCAACACCCCCGAGTTGGCCAGCGCGCTTGCGAGCGTGAAGAATCCCTACATCAGCGCGGTCTCGACCCAACAGCTCGGCGAGGATCTCCTCGTGCGCGTGGACACGACCTCCCTTGCCCAAAGTGAGAAAGTGGAGTTGCGCTCGCGCCAGGGGGAGGACACGGCGCGCGGTCTGCATGAGTTTGCGATCGATCTCGTGCGGCCCCAAGGCGGCGAGAACATGGTGGCGCGGGCACAAGCGGCCCTTGCACGCCTCGAGCGACGCGACGTGGTGGGTTGCGCCGCCGTCTTCGACGACGCGTTGCGCAAGTCCCTCGACCGCGAGGCGCTAACGCGTGCCCTCGTGCCCCACGGCGCGTTCACCGACCCCTACCTGCGCGCAGTCATGAAGCGGCTCGGCGAGATCTCCGACGGGGCCGTGACCCTTGAGGACGGGACGCGCCTCAACCCCGCGGCACCCCTTGAGCTCGCGGCCGCCATGAGCCAGGCCTCGGACGCGAAGGGCTACCTCGCGCTTCTGCGTGCGTTCTCCCGCGAGCTCGATGGCCCCGAACGCGCGCACGAGACGCTGCGCGGGCTAGTCGCTCCGGAGCTCGAACCGTCGACCTTTGCCGCGGCGCTCGCAGGAGCGGAGGCCCAGGAGAAGAGCTGCCGCGGGCAGTAGAAGGCAACCCGGCAAAAAGGGTGCGGCCTCGGGGAGCCCCTGTGCGGGACGGGACGCTGCGCAGGCCCCCTTTGCACAAGCCGCGCCGAAAGGTCCGCGCTAGATCGCCGGCCCTTCTGGTTGCGGCTGCAGCGATCCGGGCGCTAAGGGGTAGGGCGCGTCCGGTCGATCAAAAGAAGGGGGCGGGGTCGGTATGGCCAAGGCCAGCATCGAGATCTTGCAAGCCGACGACGAGGGGGCCGGCGATTCGGAAAAGCGGCGGTCCGAGCGTACGCCCCTGGTCGTGCGGGTCGACTACACGACGGTCGACTCGTTCTTCTCGGAGTTCACGGCCAATATCAACGAGGGCGGACTTTTCATCGAAACCGAAAGCCCGCCGCCAGCCGGCACAGCGGTGCTGCTGAAGTTCAAGCTCCCAAGTGAAGAAGAGCCCATCCGCGTGCACGGCCGCGTGGTTTGGATCACCGCTCGGGGCGGCGCCGAGGGTCCGGGAATGGGAATCGAGTTCGAGAACCTGGATCGCGTGGCGCGAGCCCGCATCGATCAGGTGGTGCGGAACCTGCGCCGAGATTCAGCTCCGGGGCGTCCCGCGCGCGCCCGGGACGGCGCGTCGTAGCGCAAAGCAACTCCGCCTAGAACGGGATCTCGTCATCGGGGGGCGCGCCGGCCGCGGCGTCGTCGGGCGGACTCGCTTCAGGCTCTGTGCCGCTCCCCGCGCGGCTGCCCGGACGCGCTTGCCCTGCCTGACCGGCGGCGCGCGGGCCACCGAGGAACTGGACCGTCAGGGCGTTGACCTCTGTGGTGCGCTGCTTTTGGCCTTCTTTGTTCTCCCACTCGCGAGTTTGCAGCCGGCCTTCGATGTACACCGTGCGCCCCTTGGCCAGGTACTGGGCGCACAGCTCCGCCGTCCTTCCCCAAGCGACGATGCGGTGCCACTCGGTCCGCTCTTCGCGCTCTCCCCCTTTGTTCGTCCAGTTTTCGGTGGTGGCAAGCGTGAAGTTCGCCACCGCCTGGCCGCCCTGCGTGTAGCGGAGCTCGGGATCGCGGCCGAGATTGCCGATCAGGATCACTTTGTTCACACCTGCCATGGGGGACTCTCTCCGTCGAGGATCAGTCGAGTTGGGGGGTAAGATCCCATGATCTCGCCCGCCCTGTCGAGCGTCAAGCGCACGGGCCCCAAGAATTGCACTGCGGTGTGCCTTGACGCATCGATTCTCGCCCGGATACCCTCGCACCATTGCCCGTCCCAAGGGGGTGAGGGACGTGGATTTTTCGCCGATCTTCCGCGTGCACGCCGATGGCTAGGGGTTCCGCACGGGCGGCCCGCGGCGGCTCGTTCGCTGCGACCTTGGCGGGTCGGCTGGCGCGGGAGTCGCTCGGGATCGTGTTGGTGGGCCTCGCCGTGCTCGGGGCCGCATCTGTCGTGACCTACACACCCGTGGATCCCGTTCTGCGCTGGGTGCATGTGGCCAACGCGGGCGGCGTCGTGGGAGCCGCGCTCGCCGGGGGCCTTGTCCGGGGGTTCGGTTGGGCCGCGCTCGTGCCCGTGCTCGCCCTCGCACTCGTGGGATCCTGTCTCCTCGTGGGTCGCCCGCTCTCCGCAATTCCCGTGCGTCTTTGGCTGGGGGGCCTTGGGCTCTTGCTCGCTCTCGCGACGCTGCCCGTGCTGCTCCACGAGCTCGCGCGGCTGCGTTTTGGCGAAATCTCGGGCGGCGCTCTCGGCAATCTCTTGGCGTCTGTCGAAGGGACGCTCCTCAGCCGCTGGGGCGCGCTTTTCGTGAATCTCCTCTTGTTTGCCGCGAGTCTGCTCGCCGTGACGGGGATCGCGGCGTCAACGGCGCTCGCCGCGGTGGCTGCGGCCGCCGCAACGACCGGTCGCGGCGCCGTCGCTGTCCTGCGCGTCGTCGGACGGGGACTGCGGCGCAGTGCGCTGCGCGCGCGGGAGGGTGTGCGCGCGTTCCAGGTCTGGCGGGAGCGGCGGGCGCGCCGCGCGCGCGTCGAGAAGATGCGGGAGCCCGAAGGGGTGGGGGAGACTGAGCCGGCCCTCACGATCGCGGCCGCAGGGCCTGGCGCGCTCTCCGCCGCAGTCCTGCGCCCGGGTGCCGAGCGAGAGCGACCGGAACGACGCGGCAAGGGCGGCGAGCCTGCGATCGTCGACCACTCCGCGGATCGACACGAGAAAGCGACACCGCGACAGGAGGCCTTCGTCTTCTCCGAGGGCAGGGCGGGCAGCCCGTTTTTGTCGCCCGACATCTCGCTGTTCCAGAAGCCGCCCGCGACCGCCCGCACCTACGACCGCGAGAGCCTCATCATGAACTCCCGGATCCTCGAGAAAAAGCTCAAGGATTTCGGGGTCGGGGGTCGTGTGGTGACCGTCCACCCCGGCCCCGTCGTCACGATGTACGAGTTCGAGCCGGAGTCCGGCGTCAAGGTGAACCGCATCGTGAACCTTGCGGACGATCTCTCCTTGGCCCTGCGCGCGCTGTCGGTGCGGATCATCGCTCCGCTCCCCGGCAAGTCGGTGGTCGGGATCGAAGTCCCAAACTCGGAGCGGGAGATCGTCTACATCCGGGACCTGCTCGAGTCGGAGTCGTTCCGCGCGAGTTCATCGCGCCTTACCCTCGCCCTTGGGAAGGACATTTTCGGGAATCCTGTGGAGGCGGACCTGGCACGCATGCCCCACCTGCTGGTGGCAGGCGCCACCGGAACGGGCAAGAGCGTCTTTTTGAATACGCTCTTGTGCTCGATCCTGTTCCGCACCACGCCCGACGAGCTCAAGCTCTTGCTGGTAGACCCGAAGCTGCTCGAGCTGTCGATGTACGAGGGGATCCCACACCTCATCGCAGACGTCGTGACCAATCCCAAGCGCGCCGCCGCTGCGCTCTCGGGCATCGTGCACAAGATGGAAGAGCGATATCAGATGATGGCCGCACTCGGCGTGCGCAGCATCGACCAGTTCAATGCGCGGGTCGACGAGGAGCTGCGTGCCGGTCACACGACCTTCCGCCTAAAGCCAAAGCCGGGCGAGACGGAGGGGCGGGAGCTCGCGTTTTCGCGGCTGCCGTACATCGTGGTGGTGATCGACGAGCTCGCCGACCTGATGGTGGTCTCGGCCCGGGACGTGGAAGAGGCGCTGCAGCGACTCGCCCAGATGGCGCGTGCGGCAGGCATCCATCTCGTGCTGGCGACCCAGCGGCCGAGCGTCGACGTGCTCACCGGGGTCATCAAAGCCAACTTCCCCGCGCGACTCTCGTTTCAGGTCTCCTCGCGCACCGATTCACGCACGATCTTGGATCAAAACGGTGCCGAGCACCTGCTCGGCCAAGGCGACATGCTGTTTCTTCCGCCTGGAACCTCGAAACTCCAGCGCATCCACGGCGCCTACGTCTCGGAGAAGGAGGTCAGCAGCCTCGTCGCCTTCCTGCGCGACCAAGGCAAGCCGCAGTTCGATGAGACGCTGCTCAAGATGAAGGAGGAGAGCGAGCAGAAGGAGGAGCGAGGCGGCGAGGTGGACGAGATGTATGATCGTGCGATTGCGATCGTCGCCGAGACTCGCAATGCGTCGATCTCCTATATCCAGCGCAGGCTCAAGGTCGGCTACAACCGCGCGGCCCGCATGGTCGAGCAGATGGAGCTCGACGGCATCATCGGCCCCCAGGAAGGCACCAAGCCCCGCGAGGTCTATGCGCGATCGCTCGACCTCGAATAGGTGGAATCGAATCCTTGGAAGGCAAGGCGGGTCAAAGCCTCCATGACGCGCGGCTCCGCCTGCAGCTTGTGGATTGCCCTCGCGCTCGGGCCGGCCTCGCTCGCTGGCCTCGTCGCGCAGCGGGAGGCGCTGGCGCAGGCGCGGCCCGCTCCCGACGAGAAGACCGCCAAGAGCGACTGCACGGACGAGGTCACGACCCGCGTGCAGCAGCGCTACGAAGCGGTGAAGGACCTTTCCGCGCGCTTCGAGCAGACGACCCGGGTGGCCTCCCTTCACTCCTCGGGCCACGATGCGCCGAGCGAGTCCTCCGGCGAAGTCGTCTTCGAGAAGCCGGGCAAGATGCGCTGGTCTTACGAGAAGCCAAGTCCGAGCCTGGTGGTGAGCGACGGAGAGGTGGCCTGGGTCTACGATCCGTCGACGCGCGAGGCGCAGCGCATGCATGCGGGGGAGGCCTTGCTGACGGGCGGGGCGATGCAGTTCCTCTTGGGCAGAGGCGACTTGCGGCGTGACTTCATCGCGCGCGCGAGATCCTGTGAGGGAAGCAGCGTCGCGCTGGACCTTATGCCCAAGACGCCGGCCAGCTACGAGAAGCTCGAGATCGTGGTGGACCGCGAGAGCGGAGAAGTCGAGGAGACCACGATCTCCGATCTTGTCGGGAACGTGACCCGCGTTGCGTTCCACAATGTGCGGACGAACCAGGGCGTGGCCGCGAGCCGCTTCCACTTCACGCCGCCCGAGGGAGTTCGTGTGATCGAGCTCCAGCCGTGAGAGCACTGTGCACAAATTGGAGGGCAAGCCAGCGCTTTCCCAATCAGGGAAGAGCGGTTCCGCGGGGGCGCCATGCCACAAAGTTCGGCGGGGCGCTCGTGCTGCGGGCAACCCGTTGCCCCGCCGACGGCTCCGTCAAATTCACGGCTCTCGCGCCCGCAGCATTGCCACTCGAGGCGGCACCGGGGAGGCAGGCGGAGGGCTCAGCTGCCTGTAGTCATGGAGCTTCGGGATCGTCCGGCTCACCCATCGCGGGCCCGCCCGGCCTTGGGGCGAGAGACGCTCCTCCCGCGAGCGGGGCAGACCCCTTGCCTTCCCTGCGGGGCGTGCCGTCTCCTTCACAGCTGGGAGGTGCGCGGCTTGACACACCCTTCTTGTCTGATAGAGTGAAAGAGGCTAAAAATGTTGCAAATTCGGGGGCTTCCGAGATCCGCCGCCAGCTCCTCAAGAGGCTGGTCCGAGGGCGGGAAGGTGTGGCAGACGGGCCCGGCCGGGGGTTTTTGCGGAGCGATCGGGAGGACCCCTGGGAGCACGCGAAGGAGCCGGATGACGGAGGACCGGCAGCGAGTTGCCAGCCGCAGCGCCGAGAATCGAGGCCGAGGCGCGCGGGTGGCCGTGCAGGCGCGAGTCTTGGCGGCGTCTTCGGCAGGGGGCGGCAGCGAGGGGAGCGTCTCCCAGGCCGCTGAGCCCAGGGGAGCACGGCACAGGCTTTGCAGCAGCAAGCGTGGGGAAGCGACCCACCACGGCGCAGAGCCGGTGATCGAGGAGAAGGTGGAATGAGCGAGTTCGACTCGGGGTCCGGCGGCAGGCGAGGCTTCGTGCGAGACGTAATGCGACGCATTTCAACGTCGGGGCCACGGAGCGGCGGAGATCCCGAGAGCGATCGCGACCGCGAGGGCGCGCGATCGTACCAAGATGAGATCGAGGACCTGCAGGACGCCATCCGCTTTTTCGGGGGCGACTCGGCAGAGTTCCGCCGCCGCCTCGAGCGGGTGCTCGCGGAGTTCGACGCGATTCGCCGTCGCTACGAGATGACTCGCGAACAGCTCTCGGACGCCGAGCGCCAGAACGAGAAGCTCGTGGGCATGCTCCAAGAGGCCAAGCAGCAGATCGAGCTCTTGAAAGAAGAGGTCGACAAGCTGTGTGCGCCCCCCAACTCCTACGGGGTCTTCACCCGCCCGAACAAGGACGGCACGGCCGAGATCCTGGTGGACGGCAAGGCGATGCGCGTCAACGTGCATCCCAACCTCGACGCGTTCGCTCTCGAAGAGGGTCAGCTCGTCGTGCTGAACGAGGCGTTCAACGTGATTGAGCCGGCCGGCTACATCGGGCGCGGCGAGATCGCTCACGTGGTCGACTTCCTCGGCGACCACCGGGCGATCGTGCTCGGTCACACCGACGAGGAGCGCGTGGTGACGCTCGCGTCCCCACTGCGGGCCGAGAAGCTCAAGGCCGGCGACAACGTGCTCGTCGACCCCCGTACGAACTACGCGTTCGAGAAGCTGCCCAAGTCCGCGGTGGAGGAGGTGGTTCTCGAAGAGATCCCGGACGTGACCTACGAAAAGATCGGTGGGCTCGGCGAGCAGATCCAGATCCTGCGCGATTCGATCGAGCTGCCGTATCTGCACCCGGAGATCTTCGCGGACCACAAGCTCTCGCCGCCCAAGGGCATCTTGCTCTACGGCCCCCCGGGCTGTGGCAAGACGCTGATCGCGAAGGCGGTGGCCAACAGCCTGGCGAAGAGCATCGAGCTGCGCACGGGCAAGGCGACGACGGCCTACTTCCTCAACGTGAAGGGTCCCGAGCTCTTGAACAAGTACGTCGGCGAGACCGAGTACAAGATCCGCGAGGTGTTCAAGAAGGCGCGGGAGAAGGCCAACGAGGACGTCCCGGTCGTCATCTTCTTCGACGAGATGGACTCGCTGTTCCGCATGCGGGGGTCGGGCATCTCCTCCGACATGGAAGCGACCGTCGTTGCCCAGTTCCTCTCGGAGATCGACGGCGTCGAGTCGCTCAAGAACGTGATCGTGATCGGCGCCAGCAACCGCCAAGATCTGATCGATCCGGCCGTGCTGCGCCCCGGTCGACTCGACCTCAAGGTGAAGGTGCATCGTCCGGACGCGCAGGCGGCGACGGAGATCTTCTCCAAGTACCTGACCGCGGACCTTCCGTTCCACGCGGAGGTCACCGGAAAGTACGGGACCGACATGACCAAGGTCACCGGCGGCATGATCGAGGACACGATCCGCGACATGTACGCGACCAACGAGGAGAACAAGTTCCTCGAAGTGACCTACGCCAAGGGCGAGCGCGAGATCTTCTACTTCAAGGATTTCGCGAGCGGTGCCATGATCGAGAACATCGTGGCCCGCGGCAAGAAGAAGGCGGTGAAGCGGCTGATCGATCACGGTGAGCGGGGCATCCGGCTCGGAGACTTGCTCGAGGCGGTGCGCGAGGAGTTCAAGGAGAACGAGGATCTGCCGAACACCACGAACCCCGATGACTGGGCGCGCATCTCCGGCCGCAAGGGTGAGCGCATCATCAACGTGCGGACGCTGATGACGGGCATCAATCGCAACGAGCGATCGATCGAGAACATCACCTCAGGCCAGTACCTCTAGCCGGGGGGCGTTTCCCAGTTCACGCGGAGACCCGATGGCGATTCCGAAGGTGATGGGGACGGAGATCGAGTACGGGATCACCGTCCGCAACGATCGAGACTTCGATCCCATCGCGAGCTGCGTGCTGCTGGTCAATGCCTACCGCGAGGAGCACACGAGCCGGATCCTGTGGGATTACGACCAGGAGAATCCGCTGGCGGATGCCCGGGGTTTCCAGGTCGACGGGGAGAAGTACACCCCGAACCAGCAGGAAAACATCGCCCGCAACAAGACCCTCGTGAACGGTGCGCGCTACTACGTGGACCACGCGCACCCCGAGTACTCCTGCCCCGAAGTCACCAACGTGCGCGATCTCGTGCTGCACGAGAAGGCCGGGGAACGGGTGGTCGAGATCAGTCGGCGCGAGGCGACGGCGCTCTTGCCGCCGGGCGCCCAGATCCTGCTCTACAAGAACAACAGCGACCGCAAGGGCAACAGCTACGGCTCCCACGAGAACTACCTGATG
>Ga0116216_10000124_pt1 | contig 71086 bp, 77 predicted proteins | sample Sb_taG_11_FD_89696 | JGI IMG/M metagenome (GOLD analysis project Ga0116216, IMG submission 89696) | Peat soil microbial communities from Weissenstadt, Germany - Sb_50d_3_AS metaG | ecosystem: Environmental > Terrestrial > Soil > Wetlands > Peat | place: Germany: Weissenstadt | collected 2010-09-21 | reverse complement strand
GGTGATGCCCGGTGACAACGTGCGCATGGACGTGGAGCTGATCACGCCGATCGCCTGCGAAGAGGGTCTGCGTTTTGCCATCCGCGAGGGTGGCCGCACGGTCGGTGCCGGCGTCGTCACCAAGGTGACTGAGTAATGGCCAAAAAGGATAACCGCGTCATCCTCACCCTGGCGTGCGGCGATTGCAAGCGCCGCAATTACACGACGACCAAGAACCGCCAACACACGACGGCGCGCCTGGAGCGGCGCAAGTATTGCCGTTGGTGCCGCAAGCATACGGGGCATAAGGAAACACGATAAGGGAAGATTGTAACGGACCCTCGCTCCGAAAAACGAAGCAGCGGACTTCAGGTCCGTATAGGGCGGTAGCTCAATTGGTAGAGTAGCGGTCTCCAAAACCGTTGGTTGCAGGTTCGAGTCCTGTCCGCCCTGCCAGCCCAACCAAGAACGTGCACCTCCCTCGTGCGCGCGACATAACATAAAGGAAGATCAGTGAAAGGCATGACGACGCCGCCGAAAGCGTCGGTGAACGGACCCGGAAACCGGCCCGAGCCCAAGTCGAAGGCTGCGGAGAGCCGCGCACTGGAGCGCGAGAAGCGCTGGCGCGATGTCACCGGCTGGTTCCGCTCGGTCGTATCCGAGATGAAGCGCGTCACCTGGCCCAGCCGCGAGGAGTGGGTCTCGGCCACCATGGTCGTCGTCGGCCTGGTCATCGTCGTGGCGCTGTGGACGCGCCTCATCAGCTGGATCGCTGAACTCATCTTTCGAGGCGGTAGCTAACGATCGTGGCAGAAGAGCTAGAGCAGACCACAGACCAAGCGGTCGCCGTTGCGGCGCCGGAAGAGATCGGCATCTCCTCGGATCCGGATCGCAAGTGGTTCGTCATCCACACCTACTCGGGTTACGAGAATAAGGTGAAGGCCAATCTCGAGCGGCGCATCAAGTCGATGAACATGCAGGACTTCGTCTACCGCGTCCTCGTTCCCACAGACAAAGAAGTCGAGTTCAAAGAAGGCAAGCGCCGCGAGGTTGAAAAGAAGGTCTACCCGGGCTACGTGCTCGTCGAGATGAAGATGACCGACCAGTCATGGTATGTCGTGCGCAACACGCAAGGCGTCACCGGCTTCGTCGGCTCACCCGGCGCGGGTGAAAAGCCGCTGCCGCTGGCGGACAAAGAAGTGAAGACGATCCTCAAGCAGATGGGCATCGAGACGCCCAAGCTGAAGATCGACTTCAAGAAGGGCGATCGCGTGAAGGTCACTTCAGGACCGTTCTTCGATTTCACCGGCACGGTCGATGAGATCGACGCACAAAAAGAGCGCCTGCGCGCGCTCATCTCCATCTTCGGGCGCGAGACCCCAGTCGAGCTCGAGTTCTATCAAGTCGAGAAGGTATAGACGTGGCAAAGAAAGTCCTCACGACGATCACCCTGCAGTGTCAAGCCGGCAAAGCGACACCCGCACCGCCGGTCGGCCCGGCGCTGGGCCAGCACGGCATCAACATCATGGAGTTCTGCAAGGCGTACAACGAACGCAGTGCAAGCCAGGCCGGGCAGATCATCCCCGCGGTCATCACGGTCTACGAAGACCGTTCGTTCACGTTCGTCCTCAAGACCCCGCCAGCGTCGGAGCTCATCAAGAAGGCGGCCGGCGTGGAAAAGGGCTCGGGTGAGCCCAATCGCAAAAAAGTCGGCAAGATCTCGCTCGATGACTGCCGCAAGATCGCGCAGGCCAAGATGGCAGACCTCAACGCGAATGACATCGAGGCGGCCATGAAGGTCATCGCAGGGACCGCACGCTCGATGGGCATCGAGGTTGGATAAGGCATGAAAAAGCACGGCAAGAAGTATACGGAGAGCGTCAAGGCGCTCGGCGACGAGCGTCTCAAGGACGCCGCCCGCGCGATCGAATCTGTCAAGGCGACCGCCAAGGCGAAGTTCGACGAGACGATCGAGATCCACATCCGCCTGGGCATCGACATGAAGAAGAGCGAGCAGAACGTGCGCGGCACGGTCGTCCTGCCGCATGGCACGGGTAAGAGCAAACGCGTCATCGTCTTCGCCAAGGGCGAAAAGGCTCGCGAGGCCCAAGAGGCCGGCGCGGATGTCGTCGGCGATGCGGATCTCATCGAGCGCATCAAGGGGGGCTGGAACGATTTCGACATCGCGGTCGCGACACCGGACATGATGGGCGCGGTCGGCTCAAGCCTGGGTAAGATCCTCGCGCAGCGTATGCCCAACCCGAAAGTGGGCACGGTGACGCAGAATCTCAAGCAAGCGGTGGGCGAGATCAAGGCCGGCAAGATCGAGTACCGCCCGGACAAGGCGGCCGTGATCCATTGCATCATCGGCAAGGCGTCGTTCACGACGGAAGCGCTGATTGAGAATTTCACCACATTGATGGACGCCATCGTGCGGGCCAAGCCGGCATCCGCGAAGGGCACATACCTCAAAAGTATCACCGTCGCCACCACCATGGGACCCGGCGTGCGGGTGGATCCGACGAGGTTGAAAGCCGCCGCTTAACGAAAAAGACATGCAACGACGGACCGCGAGGTCCGTTCATCCGATGACAGCAGGCCGCAGCGATGCGTCAATCCCGGTGAGGGACCTGCCGAGGAAGCCACCGCGAATGTAGCAACGGGCCTTTTAGGTCCGTTCTCGGACTTGCGAGCGCTTTCTCCATCGGAACCGGAGAGAGCGCTTTCGCTTTCTTGTGAAGCAACGGACCTCGAGGTCCGTCAACCAAGACAGGACAGAGGTATGCCAACAGAACGGAAAAACGAGAGCATCAAGCTGCTGAAAGCCCGCGTCAGCGCGAGCCCCAACTTCATTCTCACCGACTACCGCGGTCTAACCGTGGGGGAACTGCGCACGCTGCGCGTGGCGCTGCGCAAGAGCTCGTCGGAGTATGCGGTCATCAAGAACACGCTCTTCGGCAAAGCCATCGGGGAGGAGCGGCTTTCGGAGCTCAAGTCGCTGCTTGAGGGGCCGACCGCTGTCGCCTTCGTCGGGGATGACGTGGTAGCCGCCGCAAAGGCGCTTGTCCAGTTCGCGGCGGACTCGAAGAAGCTGCGCATCAAAGCAGGCGTTGTGGACGGGCTGCTCTACGACGTGCAGAAGATCGAAGCACTCTCCAAAGTGCCGTCGCGTATCGAGCTGTACACGAAGCTCGTGGGTTCGCTCAAGTCACCGCTCCACCGGCTGCACAACGTTCTCCATGGCAGCAAGCGCAAGCTCGTCGCGACCCTCGCCGCGGTCCATCAAAAGAAATCCGAACCGGCGCCGGCCGCCTAACATCACTATAGCAGCGGACCCCGTTGGGTCCGTTCATGAAAGGAACGAACAGCAACCATGCCAGTCACAGAAATCATCGATCAGATCGACAAGCTCACCGTCCTCGAGCTCCACGAGCTCGTCAAGACCCTTGAGGACAAGTACGGCGTTTCGGCCGCGGCGCCGGTCGCCATGGTCGCGGCAGCGGCAGCTGGCGGAGCTGCTGCTCCGGCAGAGGCGAAGACCGAGTTCGACGTGACCCTCATGAGCGCGGGCGAGAAGAAGATCAACGTCATCAAGGCCGTCCGCGAAGTCGTCTCGGGCCTCGGGCTCAAGGAAGCCAAGGACCTCGTCGAGGGCGCTCCCAAGGCGGTCAAGACGGGCGTGACCAAAGAAGAGGCCGCCGCAATCAAGGCCAAGCTGGAAGAGCAAGGCGCGACCGTCGAGGTCAAGTAGGCCTCATACGCGCCACAGTCGGAATCGCATGGCGGCCTTCACGGGCCGCCATTTCTCGTGCCAGTCGGGCTAGGCTGGGGTGAGCACGAGCTGCGCGCTCGGACCGGTGGCGAGCGGGAGCCCAGGCGCAGCGATCGGTTGCGACGACCAGCGAGCGAACTCCGCCGGCTCGCTTTTGAAAAACGTCTCCAGGCGGGCGATGCGGTCCGGGGTGGACGGATGGTCCTGGACGTACTGCTCAAAGCCCGCATCGCCATAGAGCTTCTGGAGCTTCTGGAAAAACCAGATCATGGCCCACGGGTTGTAGCCGGCCGTGCCGGCGAGGATGACGCCCTCGTGGTCGGCCTGGTATTCTTGCTGCCGGCTGAAGTTGAGGAAGCCATACCCCGCGACCAGCTCCGCCACGGTAAGCGCATTCGCGCCACCGGGCGAATGAAACAGAATGCTGGCGATGCCAAGGGCGATACTCACATTTTGGGCCTGCTGAATGCGGTTCATCACGTGCCCGAGCACGATGTGCCCTGTCTCGTGCCCCACGACGTTGGCGAGTTCGGCTTCGTTGCCGGCGTTCTTGAGCAAGGCCTCGTTGACGTATACCCAACCGCCGGGCACCGAGAAAGCATTCGCCTGAGTCCCTTTCACCACGACGAAATTCATCGGCCACCAGTGAGGCTGAGCTGCGTTTGATATCTTCACGCCTACCGAGCGCAACACCGGATAGTACGGCGACGCGTCGAGGACCTGGCCCTGCTTGCGCTGGTCGGCGTAGACTTGCTGGCCGATCTGGCGCTCTTGCGCGTGATCGTCCGCCGCCGCCTCGAGGGCGAAGGATGGCAGCGCCAGCGCCGACCCTGCCGCAGCACAGACGCCACATATCCACGACCGTCGCGAGAGCTCGGTCTTATTCATCGCTAGCCTTCCTATCCAATAGCGGGATGAGTTTCACCTACACGCCCGAAGTGGAGCCGCACCATGACACGACGGCCGACGACCTTCGGTATGATCGCGGCAGCGCTGGCGCTGCTCATCACTGCGGGCTGCACGAAGGTCGAGGTCTCGAAGACCGGAGCCGCGATCGGCGGGCAACCCGGCGTCTTGCGCTTCGCAACGGGGCGGTTCGATACGCTCAACACGGTCGTCTCGGCCGGCGGGTCGTCCATATACCTGTCATATCTGTGGGGAGCGTATCTCTTCATCGCCGATGACAAGATGAACATCGTCCCCGAACTGGCGACGGAGATCCCGACCCAGGCTAACGGCGGCATCAGCCGGGATGGGTTGACGATCACCTACCACTTGCGGCATGGTGTGACGTGGCACGACGGGGCGCCTTTTAGCGCTGACGACGTCGTCTTCACCTGGCACGCGATCATGAATCCCAAGAACAACGTCATCACGCGACTCGGCTACGACAAGATCGCATCGATGACCGCGGTCGATCCCTACACCGTCCGGGTCACGCTCAAAGAGCCTTTCGCGCCGGCGGTGGCGAGCTTCTTCGGCCCTGGCGAAGTCCCGTACATCATCCTCCCCAAGCACATCCTCGGTGACCTCCCCGACATCAACCGGGCTCCCTATAACATCAAACCGGTGGGTACCGGCCCTTTCATCGTGGACTCGTACGATTCAGAGACGGGCGTCATGCTCAGCGCAAATCCTCATTATTGGCGCGGTCGTCCGAAGCTGCGTGGCATCGACTTTCGCATCATCCCCAACTCCAACACCACGCTTGTGATGCTGCGCAGCAACGAACTCGACGTGGCCGTGGTCTCCGACAGCCACGCGCACGAGCTCTCCCAAGATCCAGGCATCGTCATCGTGGGCGAACCGGCACCGCAGAACGCGTTCCTGTCGATCAACACGCAGCGTCCTCCGTTCGACGACGTCCGCGTGCGCAGGGCTATCGCCATGGCCGTCGATCGTACGTTCTTCGTCCACGCTTTCCAGTATGACGTTGGGTCTGTGGCAAACGGCGATGAGCCGCCCTTTTACTGGGCGTACAACCCAGCGGTGCGTATGCCGGCATACGATCCCGCCAGGGCGCGGCAGCTGCTTGAGGAGGCGGGTTGGCACCTGGATCCTTCGACGGGCGACCGGGTAAAGAACGGGAAACGGCTGTCGCTGGTCTTTACGTATATCAGTGAGCGTGATCCCGATTCTCGTTTTTCCGCCATCTTCCAAAACACGCTGCGGGATATCGGCGTGGCGGTCGACATCAAGACCTACCCGTATAACGTCTTCTACAACCCGAAGAGCGAAGGCGGGATTCTCGACGGCGGCAAGTTCGACGTCGCGTCAAGCGGCTGGGTCCTTGGGGCCGACCCAGACGAAGCCACGCTGTGGATGTGCGACCAGTACCCACCGCAAGGCTTCAACTGGTCGTTTTTCTGCGACCCGCGCATCGACGCGCTCGAGCGCATCGCACTGACGACCTATGACCAGCAGAAACGTAAGCAGGCATACTGGAAAATCCAGGAGCTGCTCGCCCAAGACGTGCCGGCGATCTTCTTGTCCTGGGTCGACCTCCTCTACGCGACCCGTGATGACGTGCACGACTTCCACCCCGGCGAGAACTTCTGGGGCTCATGGAACTGGCGCAAAGGATGAGCGAGCAGTCGTGGTTGGTCGAGCATGAAGCGCCGATCTCTTTTCTCAGGCTCTTCTAAGTAGGTTCCCAGTTTCGACTGATAAAGTGAGGTCATGAATAAGCTGCTTTTTGCTCTCTTCACGATCGGTGCAATGAGTCTCCCCGCCGGGGCTCTCGCAGACGGCAATGTCTTTTACTCGACCTCGGGCGGGACGCCGTCGCCGCAGATGCGGGCTGCCTTCCAAAATATGGAACAGGCCAGGGAGCACGTCGAGCAATTGCATGCCCAAGCACGGGCGGCGATGCTCAGCGCGCTGACTCCTGCGCACAGAAATCTGCTGGCGCAGGTGTTCGGACAGCTCGCGATCTCTCCCAGTCCCGACCTGGATGCGGCGGCAAGGGTTCTTGACGCATCGCTGTCGCAGGGCGAAGGACGGTCGGTCGTGGCGATCTCCTCGTCACTTGAGTCTCAGACCAGACAGATCATGGAGGCGGCCCATCAACAGTTCATGGCGGCGGCGCAGCAATCGATGGCCGCAAACGCGCAGGGCTCGTCCGCTGTCAACGGTCCTCCCCCCATGGGCGGCCCACCGAATGGCCGTCCGGTGATGATCGGCGATGAAGTGCACACGCACTGGATGAACAAGACGCCGCCGACCGACCCCGGGGCGATCCTCTTGCTCAGTTCGCTGCATTCATTGGAGCCGCGGGTATTGATCAGGCTCGGTCCGCCGACAGGTCTCAACGCGCACTAAAAACCGCGCGTTTATCATCGCGACATGCGAAGATATTGTTGGTAGGTGATAAAGGCGTCGATCGCCCAGCCGAGCGCTAGGCCCACCAGCAGGGATCCAATGCCGATCCACACGACGGTCGAGCGCGGCGCGACCCCGCCGTGATGCTCCCTGATATACTGCTGACCCGTCGCCACGCCCAGGGCTACGCCCAGCGTGATCCCCAATAGGCAGAAGACGACATGCTGGCCGAGCGGCGAGCTCACCATCATTATCTATTATTGTCCGGGCGTTGAGAGAGCCTCAGCATACATCAGAACTCGCGCCGTCTTCCGGTCAGATAGCGGACGGCGATCGCCAGGATAGCAATGGCAAAAACCCAGACGAGCGCATCGCTCATATGGTGCCCGGCTCGCCTGCTAGCGCAGGAACGGCACGAGCAGGAGCGAGACGATGTTGAGCACCTTGATCATCGGGTTGATGGCCGGGCCGGCCGTGTCCTTATAGGGATCGCCAACCGTGTCGCCTGTGACCGCAGCCTGGTGCGCCGGGCTGCGCTTGCCGCCGTAATGCCCATCTTCGATGAACTTCTTGGCGTTGTCCCATGCGCCGCCGCCCGAGGTCATCGAGATAGCCACAAAGATGCCGGTCACGATAGAGCCGACCAGCACGCCGCCCAGCATGAGAGCAGCGTTATCCGGATCGATGATGTGCAGCTTGCCGAGCGCGACGATGACGATCGGCGTCAGCACCGGGATGGTCGCAGGCACGATCATCTGGCGCAACGCGGCCTGCGTGACGATATCGACGCAACGGCCGTATTCGGGCTTGCCGGTGCCCTCCATGATGCCTTTGATCTCGCGGAACTGACGGCGCACTTCCTCGACCACCGCCGCACCGGCTACGCCGACGGCCTCCATCGAAAGGGCGCCGAACAGGTAGGGCAGAGCACCGCCGATGAGCAGGCCGGCGAGCACGTAGGGATTGTCGAGCGCGAAAACCAGCGCTGCTGCGGCCTGCCCCCCCTTTTCTGCGAGTTCCTGCTGGAACGAGGCGAAGAGCACGATGGCTGCGAGCGCAGCCGAGCCGATCGCATAGCCTTTGGTCACCGCCTTGGTCGTGTTGCCGACCGCGTCGAGCGGGTCTGTGATGGCGCGGACCTCAGGCCCAAGCTTGGCCATCTCAGCGATGCCCCCGCCGTTGTCCGTGATGGGACCGTAGGAGTCGAGCGCGACGATGACGCCGGCCATGGAAAGCATCGCCATCACCGCAATGGCCACGCCATAGAGTCCGGAGAGCGAATACGAGCTCAAGATGCCGGCGACGATGACGAGCACCGGTAAGGTCGTCGAGCGCATCGATACGGCAAGGCCGGCGATGATGTTCGTGGCATGGCCCGTTGTGGATGCCTTGGCGATCGACTGCACCGGCTTGAACTGGGTGCCGGTGAAATATTCGGTGATGACCATGAGCAGCGCCGTGATGACGAGTCCAATCAAGGCGGACACCCATAGCCGCCACGGCTCGTAGAGGCCACTCCCGCCCGCCGCCTGGTCGGCGCCGTTCATGACGAGCGGCGTGACGAACCAAAACGCGATAGCCGAGAGCACGGCGGCGACCGCCAAGCCCGTATACATGGCCGCCATGATCCTGGCGCCGCGCACGTGCACGAACATCGTACCGACGATGGAGGTGATGATCGAGATGCCGCCGAGCACGAGCGGGAAGATCGAGGCGATGAGCGCGTACTGCGCAGATGCGTGGAAGACGAGGACGCCGAGCAACATCACGGCGATGATCGTGACGCAATAGGTCTCGAAGAGGTCTGCCGCCATTCCGGCGCAGTCGCCGACGTTGTCGCCGACGTTGTCGGCGATGACCGCGGGGTTGCGGGGGTCGTCCTCGGGTATGCCCGCTTCGACCTTGCCGACGAGATCGGCGCCGACGTCCGCGCCCTTGGTATAGATGCCGCCACCCAGACGCGCGAAGACCGAGATGAGCGAGCAACCAAACCCGAGACCGACCATCGCGCCGAGCGCCCGGCGCAGATCATCGGGATACAACTGATGCATGATGGCGAAGTAGCCTGCCACCGCGATGAGCCCGAGACCGACGACGAGCAGACCGGTGATGGCGCCGCCGCGAAACGCGACCGAGAACGCCGGGCCCATGCCTTGGCGCGCGGCCTCGGCAGTGCGCACATTGGCGCGCACGGAAATAGCCATGCCGATGAATCCGGTCGCCCCCGAGAGCAAGGCGCCGATGGCGAAGCCGATGGCCGCCTGCCAGGAGAGGAAGAAGCCGATGAGCAGGATGAGGACGACGGCGACTATGGCGATCGTCGTGTACTGCCGCCGTAGGTACGCCATCGCACCTTCCTGGATGGCGGCGGCGATCTCACGCATGCGTTCATTACCTGCTGGCTTGCGCAGGATCCAGACGATCAGGTACAGGCCGTACAGAATGGCGAGCACGCCACTCGCGAGCGCAAAGCCGATGGCGTCGTTGACCAGACTATCGGTTGACATAGGCATCGTTGATTGTCGTCTCCAATACGGGTCGCAATAGCGCTCCCACAGGCTCGTGCAACGGCACTGTGCCTGGAAGCTCGTACGCGCGGAATAGAGCGTTGTTTGAGGTCCGGTTCCTGCCTCCTGCGCCAGAACGCGCTTGCCACGCGCGTTCGCCGGAGGGTCGAATGCAAATCGTGACTAAAGTCGGACACTCGTGGCAAGTTTTCTAGGTCAGCGTTTCCTGCGTTTCGTCGCCGTCCTCCTCACCATCTCTGCGGTGTCTTTTTTGTTTCTCCACCTCATCCCGGGCAACCCGGTTGAGATCCTATTGGGCGAACACGCCACGCACGCCGACGTCGTCAATCTCACACACGAGCTCAAGCTCGATAGGCCATGGTACGTGCAGTACGGAGCGTTCCTCACGCAAGTGATGCGCGGCGACCTCGGCCGTTCGCTCACCGACAACCTGCCCGTCGCTGAGAAGCTGGGGACATACTTCCCCGCCACGGTCGAGCTGGGCATAGCGGCGATGATCATCGCGATCGCGGTCGGCGTGCCGGCCGGCATTCTCGCGGCGATCCAACACCGCCGTCCGCTTGACACGGCGACCAGCATCGGATCGCTGCTCGGCGTCTCGGTTCCCGTCTTTTGGCTGGGATGGATGCTGTTGTGGCTGCTCGCCTACGAGCCGAGCAAGGTCGGCATGAACCTGTTCCCGCTCGCCGGGCGAATCTCGATGCGTTACGACATCCCCGTGCACACGCATTTCATGACCATCGATGCGCTGCTCGCGGGGAACTGGAACGCATTCGTAGACGCGCTCTGGCATCTCGTGCTGCCGGCGGTGACGCTGGGGACGATCCCCATGGCCATCGTCGCGAAGATGACGCGCGCCGAAATGCTCGAGGTGTTGCAGACCGATTACATTCGTACGGCCCGCGCCAAGGGGCTGGGCAAAACCGCTGTGGTCGTCAAGCACGGGCTGCGCAACGCGCTCATCCCGATCGTCACGGTCATCGGTTTGCAGACCGGTTTTCTCTTGGGTGGTGCCGTGTTGACCGAGAGCATCTTCGCCTGGCCCGGCGTCGGCCGGCTTGCCTTCGAGGCGATCAGCAACCGCGACTACCCCCTCATCATCGGCTGCGTCCTGCTCTTTTCAGCCACCTTCGTGTTCGTGAATTTCATCGTCGACGTGCTCTATGCGCTCCTCAACCCGCGCATCCGCTACACGTAAGCCCCGTGGCCGGAGGCCCCGTTCTCAGGCTTCTCTGAGCTCAATTTAAGGTGGGAAGGATACGATAAACCAGCCTATAAGGAGTATGCATCCCAGTCGCGAAGGGGCCCATATGACGATGACGTTTTCGGAGGCCGCGGCCCAGCGGAAGAGATACCGCCGGCTGGCCCTGTATGGGTTTTTCGTCTTCCTCGTCATATCCACGATCATCCACTTCACGGTCGGCTCACTGGCCGCCATGCTCTGGCCCAAGCATCAAGCGCCGCTTGATGAGACAATCGCCATCATCACGATCGACCGCAGCATCCCCGATCAAGTGCTCACGATCGAGCACCTGCAACGCGACCCACAACAGCAGCCGAAACCCGTGACCGTCGCGCAGAAGGTCACCGTGCAACCGCAGCCCCAGCAGCAAACTAAGCCACAACAGATGCTTCAGCAGCTGGCTCGATCTGCGAGCTCCGCGCTTGCGTCCATCGTCGCGCCGTCACGCAAGGCCTCCCTCCCCAGGAGCAGCGATCCACGACAACAGGAGAGCGCTCGCGGTAGCGAGACCGCAGTGAAATCGCCGATGGGTTCTGCCGCAGCATCCACCCAGACCGGAAGCGCCGGAACGGGCGATATGTCCGGCGAGGGTGCCAATTTTCCGGGCAGGCAGGTCCCCACCGGGGCTGTGTGGACAGACCAGGGGCCGCCAGGTCAGAACACTGGCGTAGGTGGCGGCATCCTCTTAGGCGGTGGCGAGGGCGGTCAAGGCAATGGCCACGATAGCTGCGCACCCTCGCGCGGGAACTTCTTCTAAGCCCTCCTCAGGCAGGAGAAAACCCACGATTCCAGGGCGCGAGGACAACTCGCGCCCTTCCTTGTGCCGCCCATCACCGCCGCCATACGTCACCAGATGCTACTATATGAACATTCTCCGAAAGCGGGGGCCCTTCAGTCGTGAGCAAGACTTTGCAGAGCCGCAGCCAGGAAGCGCAAGACACGAGTTTGCGTCGTGCATCCGTTACCCGCGAGTCTCGCGGATCACGGGTCTGTCAGCGCTGCTTCGCGCGCAACGAGGCAGGCGACACGTTCTGCAAGGTCTGCGGAGAAGAGCTGCCGGACAGCCTGGCCGACGTCGACTCCGACGTCACCCGGCGGCTCGTCCCCGCTGCAGCCAGAGCGCAACTCATCGTCGAGACGGGCAACGGTGCCACGGCGGAGTTCTGGGTCGAGAAGGACGTGGCGCTCGTCGGGCGAGCGTCGCCTTCGGACGGGATCGAGCCCGACGTCGACCTGGCGGAGGTCGACCCAAACCGCCTGGTGTCTCGGCGCCATGCCTTCATCCTGCGCCGCCGGGGCGGCTTCGTCATCGAAGACCTGGAAAGCGTCAACGGCACCTACCTCAACGGGATCCAGCGCCTCCAACCGCATGCTCAGACCCTCTTGCGCGACGGCGACCAGGTCAGTTTCGGGGAGACCCGGGCCATCTTCTGGACGGAAGCGGCGACGGGCGTGACGGCACAAACGCCGGGTCTTAAGGTCGGACATTAAGACCGTTAAAAAGCCTAATACCGCATAGTTCCGAAAAAAAGGGTAAAACCGTAATTATGGATAAAAAGCGGCGCCTGACGCAGGATGCGTCAAGGTCGCTGCTTTGTCGTATGAGATGATGCCGGCGACGCTTGCTGTCTTCACGGGAGCACGTGCAATGGCGGGCCGCCGGCAAAGCTCGACCGACAATAGACCTGAGAAGCACTGGGTCACCTCAGGTGAGGTCGCGCGTGCGTTGAACATGACCGATGCCGCCATCCGTCGCTGGGCCCGCGAGGGGCTGCTCGAGGCGATCAAGACGCCAGGCGGACAATATCGGTTTCGCCGCGAGGCCCTCTCCAATCTCATGAAGGCCAGACCCAAGATGGTGCGCTCGAAGCCGTCGCGCGCGGGGACAACGCGATGAGCACGCGCATGAAGCCCCAGGACATCTGCGTGATCGGCGGCGTGCCGCTGAGTCGCGAAGAGGTCATCCACAAATTCTTGCACCTCGTCAAATACGTGGCGGGGCGCATCTCCGTCAATCTGCCGCCGCACGTCGAGATCGACGACCTCATCAACGAAGGCATCCTCGGCCTCATCGACGCGATCGGCAAGTATGATGACTCGCGCGGCGTCAAGTTCGAGACCTATGCCATCACGCGCATCAACGGGGCCATTCTCGATGCGCTGCGCGCCTTGGATTGGGTGCCGCGAGCCGTGCGCCAGAAGGCACGCGAGCTCGAGCGCGTCTTCGTCGAGCTGGAAAACCGGCTCGCCCGGGTGCCCGAAGACGAGGAGGTCTCCGCGGCGCTGGGCATCACGCTCAAAGAGTATCACACGCTGCTCCTCAAGATCCGGGGCACGTCGATCCTGTCGCTGGAAGAGTTCTTGCCCAACGAGAAGGGCCACGACGTGGCGCTTCTTGACACGCTCAAAGACGGTGGGCCGGACGCGACCCACGTCATCGAATCGACTGAGGTCAAAAGCACCCTCGCCGCTGCGGTCGAAAGCCTGCCGCCGCAAGAGCGCACCGTCATCTCGCTCTACTATTTCGAAGGCCTGACGCTCAAAGAGATCAAGAACGTCTTGGAAGTCTCCGAGTCCCGCGTGTCGCAGATCCACGCGCAGGCGGTCATCCGCCTGCGCTCCAAGCTGCGGACACTGCAGATGGACATGGGCATCCGCGAGGGCGATCCGACGATCAAGCAGAAGTACGTGCGAAAGAAGCCGCAAAACCCACACGGCCCGCAACCTTCGCACGCAGCCCGTCCCCAGAATCGTACCCCGCGCGCCGCCTCCGGTTAATCTAGCAGCAGACGTTGAAGCAACGGACCTTTAGGTCCGTTACGAATCGGCTCTCAAGAGCCGATGCTTCATTCCTCGTTGGCTGCCGCTCCAATGGCGAGACGGATCTGAAGGTCCGCTGCCACATTCAAGCTGAAAGCGGCGCCATGCAATGGCTCTCTTCCCTGCGTGATGGGCTGTCTAAGACCCGCGATAGCCTCGCCGGACACCTCAACGCCCTGCTCGGGCGCCAGCTCGTCGACGACGAGTTCTGGGACCGGCTTGAGGAGACGCTCATCGGGGCTGACTTCGGCTTCGCCACGACGGAGAAGATCGTCGGCGACCTCAAGATCGCTGCCCAACAGCAGAACCTGAAAGTTGCGGACGACGTCGTGCGGGTGTTCAAGGCGGACGTCGCCGACTACATCAAGCACCCGAACATCGAGCCGGTCCCGGTCACGACGAAGCCCCACGTGATCCTCGTCGTCGGGGTCAACGGCTCGGGCAAGACCACGACCATCGGCAAGCTCGCGGCGCAGGAGCGCAAGCGTGGCCGGTCGGTCATGCTCGTCGCCGCCGATACGTTCCGTGCCGCCGCTGCCGAGCAGCTGGCTATCTGGGCGCAGCGGGCTGGGGCGGAGATCGTGCGCCATCGGGAGGGTGCAGATCCAGCAGCGGTCGTCTTCGACGGCCTTGCCGCGGCCACGTCACGGGGCATCGACGTGGTCTTCGTCGACACCGCCGGACGATTGCAGACCAAACACAACCTCATGGAGGAGCTCAAGAAGATCCGGCGCATCATCGCCCGCGAAGTGGAAGGCGCGCCGCAGGAGACGCTGCTCGTGCTTGACGCTACGACCGGACAGAACGCTCTATCCCAGGCCAAACTCTTTCACGAGGCCACCGAATTGACCGGCATCGTGCTCACCAAGCTTGACGGCACGGCCAAGGGCGGGATAATCGTCGCGATCATGGACCAGGTTGACCTTCCCGTGAAGTACATCGGATTCGGCGAGAAGATCGATCAACTTCGCCCGTTCGACCCGCGAGGGTATGTCGAGGCGCTCTTTTAACTACAGCTCATCGCCACCATATCAGGCTGATTATGAGGAGATCGCCTTGTCGGATAAAGAGAAGGACAAAGCCCTAGAAAACGCACTGGCTCAGATCGAGCGCCAATTCGGCAAGGGCTCCATCATGAAGCTGGGCGAGGCCGCTGCCAACATGCAGATCGAGGTCATCCCCACAGGCTCGATCGCCCTCGACGTCGCCTTGGGAGTCGGTGGCCTTCCACGCGGCCGGGTTGTCGAGATCTACGGTCCTGAGTCATCCGGCAAGACCACGCTCACCCTTCACGTCATCGCGCAGGCGCAAAAAGGCGGCGGTGTGGCAGCGTTCATCGATGTCGAGCACGCGCTCGACCCGGCCTACGCGCGCAACCTCGGCGTCGACCTCGATAATCTCCTCATCTCCCAGCCGGATACAGGCGAGCAGGCCCTCGATATCGCCGAGATGCTCGTGCGCTCGAATGCGGTCGACGTCGTCGTCGTGGATTCAGTGGCGGCGCTTGTCCCCAAGGCCGAGATCGAGGGCGACATGGGGGACACCCACATGGGCCTTCAAGCCCGGCTCATGTCCCAGGCGCTCCGCAAGCTCACCTCTGCCATCAGCAAGTCCCGGACCACGATGATCTTCATCAATCAGATCCGCGAGAAGATCGGCGTGATGTTCGGCAATCCGGAGACGACGAGCGGCGGACGAGCGCTCAAATTCTACGCGTCGGTGCGCATGGACATCCGCAAGCTCGAGCAGATCAAGAGTGGCACAGACCCGATAGGCTCGCGCACGCGAGTCAAGGTGGTCAAGAACAAAGTCGCGCCGCCCTTCCAGGTCGCAGAGTTCGATATCATGTACGGCAAGGGCATCAGTCGCACGGGTGATCTCATCGACATCGGCCTGAAACACGAGATCATCGGCAAGAGCGGCTCGTGGTACACGTACGGCGACACCCGCATCGGTCAGGGACGCGAGAACGCGAAAACCTATCTCGAAGAGCACCCCGAGATCGCGGACGAGCTCGAGGAGAAGGTACGCGCGTTGCTCGTGCGCCAGGGCGGGGGCCCCGCCGAGAACGGCGCCGCGCGCTACGCAGTCGTCTCAGAATAGGGGCCAGCCGTGGGCGCTCCCGGAGCCTTTGGGCAGAGCCTCAACAATGCGGTCTTCACGACCGCGCTCAGGATGCTCGCCGGCAAACGGCTCTCGAAAGCGCAGCTCATCAGGAAGCTCCGAGATCGCGGCTTCGCGCCTGACGTGGTGCGCGATGCCGTCGCGGAGTGCGAGCGCCGCCGGTACATCGACGATCGCACCTTCGCCCAGCTCTTCGTGGCGAGCGCGATCGAGAAGAAAGCCATCGGACCGCTGCGGCTCATGCGCGACCTGCTGAAGCAGGGCATCGATGGGGACCTCGCACGCGAGATCATCGCGCAGACCGACGAGGGGCATGACGATCGCCTCGAGCGGGCGATTCGCAAGCTCGAGGCCTCGCGACCCGGTGAGCGTTTCGACCGCCTCGCGCGCCGTCTCGTCACCCAAGGCTTCACCGCACCTGCGATCGCTCGCGCGCTGCGGGCGCGCGCGGCTTCGGGCATGGCCATCGAAGAGCTCGAGGAGCTGCCATGAGCGCCGCGCCGAGCGAAGCACCAGCGACGGTCGAGCTCGGCGGCGGCTTCATCTACGTGCGCCGCCCCGATGGCAGGGCTGCCGTGCTCGCTCCGCATCTACAAAGCGCGGGTGTTGCGGGCATGATGAGCCCAAGTCTCGTCAACGCGCGCGATGCAGGCGAGCTGCGAAGCTGGCTCGAGGACTGGGGGTTCGAGCCTGCGTTGCCCGTGGCGCAGGTGAATCAGGTCCATGGCACCGAGATCGCCGCAGCGGGCGAGGCCGGTCCCGCGTCCGAGGCCGACGGCCTGTGGTCTGATTCAGGCGGCATCATCCTCACGGTGAAGGCGGCCGACTGCGCACCGGTCTGGCTGGCTGACATGTCGTCAAAACGCTTCGCCCTCGTGCATGCCGGCTGGCGCGGCGTGGCAAGCGGGATCATCGCGGCAGCGATCGACACCCTCGCGGCGGCTGGGTCGAAGGCAGACGAACTCGCGGTCGCGGTCGGGCCGCACCTGCGCCCGTGCTGCTTTGAAGTCGGCCCCGAGGTCGCAGACCGCTTTGCGAACATCGGGGGCGCCATACTACCGGCGAGCGCCTTAACCGCGCCGCGGCGGCGCCGCGACAGCGTCTCGCTGGATCTTTCTGCAGCGATACGCGCGGATCTCAACGACCTGGGCGTCCGCGATGAGCAGATTTTCATCGCGACGGCGTGCACTCGCTGCCACCCAGAGCTGTTCCACTCGTACCGCCGCAATGGGTCAGGCGGTCCGCTCATGGCGGCAGTGGCCGCCAGGCGGGGATGAGCGCCCCGGCCGGCGCGGTGGCCACGCGCGGTTGCGCCCTCATCGTGGACGACGAGCCGCACGTGGCGGAGCTGTTGCGCGACGCGCTCGCCGCCGAAGGCTTCACGCCGGTTATCGCCGTGGACGGACTCGCGGCGTTGCGCCGAGCCCGCGAGCACGCGCCGGACGTCATCGTGCTCGATATCGGCCTTCCTGGCATCGACGGTTTCGAGGTCTGTCGCACGCTGCGCAAGGAGACGGACGCACCGATCATCGTCATCTCGGCGCGCACGGGCGAGATCGATAAGATCGTCGGCCTCGAGGTCGGTGCAGACGACTATATCAGCAAGCCCTTCTCGCCGCGCGAGGTCGTGGCACGCGTGCGAGCGATCCTGCGGCGCAGCGGCGGCGAACCGCCTCAGCCCACGAAACGGCGCACGATAGGCGACGTCTGCGTGGACGCCGACCGGCGCGAAGTGACGGTGCGAGGAACGGCCGTCCGCCTGAAACCGCGCGAGTTCGACGTGCTATGGCTCTTCGCGCGTAACGAGGGCCGGGTCTTCACCCGCGACCAGCTCATCGAGGCGGTCTGGGGATTCGACTTCGAGGGGGATCCGCGCACCGTCGACGTGCACGTGCGCCGCATCCGCCGCGCGCTAGGCGATCCGGCTTCCAAGCCGCGCTATCTGCAGACCGTTCACGGTTTGGGATACAAGTTCGTCGCTCCGAAATAGCGGCATGGCAATGACCGCTCCGCACGAGACAACGTGACCGGGGACCGTCGCCACTCGCCGTCGCGACTACCCGACCTCGCGACGCTCGCACCGAAGCTTCGCGCCTTCGCGCGCAGCGGGCGCGCCTTGCCGCTGATCTACATCGAATTCGCATCTGAGGGGAAGGTCATCGGACCAAACGCGCGCCTGCGGGGCGCTGCGTACAAACAGGCTGCGGCCGCAGCTCTGAAGGCCTCCATCGGATCGGTTCTGCGCAAGGGAGACCTCGTCGCGGCGGGGGCGGGTGGCAGCTGGTTCATCGCCCTGCTCACCGCACGCAAGGCTGCCGTAAGGCTGCAGACATTCGACGCCGACCTCGGGGTCGCGGCCGAGCGCTTGCGGCACGCCGTGCAAGTCGAGTTTGCTCGCGTGCGAGCGCAGCATGGCGAGGGTCTCGCACACCGCGTCACCGTGCGCAGTGGGTGGAACGTCTTGGAGCCGGCGACGGACCCGCTTGAGGCGTTGCGTCATGCGGTGCGCGGGGCTGCCCTCGTTGCACGCATCGAAGAACGCAGGGCGACAGTACTGGCCGCGGTCACCCACGAGCTGCGCACGCCGCTCACGGCGATCATCGGGTTTGCCGAGCGGTTGCAAGGGGAGAAGCTCAGGCGCGCCCAGCGCAGCCGCTATCTCGACATCATCATTGAGGAATCCAGGCGCCTGCACCGGCTGGCTGAAGGGCTTATCGACGTCGGCTCCTGGAGCGCCGGAAGCCTGCGACTGGACCCGCAATCCCATAGTCTAGCGGCCATCCTGGCCGCCGCGGTGTCGGCCGTCGCCGAGCGTGCCGGTGCGAAGCGTGTGACGATCCGCATCACGGGCGCCGCCAAGGCATTCGTCGATCGCGACCGCTGCCAGCAGATCTTCATCAACCTGCTCGATAACGCTGTCCGTCACTCCCCTCGCGGCGGTCGCGTTGAGGTCACGGTGAAACAGCATGGCCGAACAAGCACGGTCACCGTGAAGGATCACGGGCCAGGGTTCACGCCTGAAATGCGACGCCGAGCCGGAACGCCGTTCGCGGCCGGCACGGGCGGCAAAGTCGGGCTCGGGTTGGCCGTCGCTCGGCTTTTGGCCGAAGCGCACGGCGGCACGCTTTCCATCCCGGCCAGCCGGCGTGGGGGCATGGTGGCGGTCACTTTTGTGAGGCCCAAAGACCGTCGTTGAACAATCCCGCAGGAGCGAACAAACGTTTGTGAGTAACAGCTTGGGTTCTGCCGACCTCTTTCATATAGGAAGAGAGGCGTTCGGCAGACGTGGGAAGAGCTTTAGCGCGCATTGTGAGCCGCAGACTGGGCACGATGTTTTTTATTGCCGCGATGATCGCGCTTGTGTCGCCATGCCATGCCTCCGGAGCTGAGATCGGCGCCATCTCCAAAGCAGCCGCACAGTATCCCGGCGACTCTCCCGACACGGCGCAGATCTACTCGCAATGCCTGCTCTCGACCGTCCGCTACGACGTCAGCTTCACCCCCGACAACACCACCTATGTGATCACTGGCGACATCGGCGCGATGTGGCTGCGCGATGCGAGCGCCCAGATGCGGCCATACTTGTTCTTCGCCCAGGACCCGGCAGTGCGCGGTATGCTGCGCGGCGTCATCGCACGCTCGGCGAAAAACATCCTCGTCGATCCGTACGCCAACGCCTTCAACCGCAATTATCAGGTCACGGAGGAGAAGTTCGAGCTCGATTCCCTCGCCTATCCCATCGTGCTGGCTTGGAATTACTGGAAGCAGACGGGAGACACCGAGGCGCTCACGCCGGAAGTGAAGTCCGCCTACGAACGTGCCGTGTTCCTCATGGAGATCGAACGCGATCACTCGCGCTCGCAGTACCGGCATCCGGCGCTGCCAAACGGCGGTGCAGGAAGCCCGGTCGGATATACGGGGATGGTCTGGACAGGATTCCGCGCAAGCGACGACCCGGCGCAATACGGCTACAACATCCCATCGAACATGTTCGCGGCGGTGGCGCTGTCCGAGCTCGCCGACATGGAGACAGGCGTGTGGCACGATGCCGCCATGGCGAGCGAAGTGAGCCTGCTGCGTGACGGCATCATGGACGGCATCAACAACTACGGCATCACATACACGCCGAAATACGGCTACATCTATGCCTACGAAGTCGACGGCTTGGGTCACGCCAATCTCATGGATGACGCGAACATTCCAAGCCTGCTCTCCATCCCGTATCTCGGCTATCCAGCCGACGCCGCCATCTATAAGAACACGCGCCGCTTCGTGCTCTCAACCGACAATCCGTATTACTTCGAAGGAAAGGTCGCGCGCGGCATCGGCAGTCCGCACACGCCCAAGGGGTACATCTGGCCGCTCGCGCTTGTCATGCAGGGTCTCACGGCGGAAGACCCAAAAGAAGTTGCCGACGTGCTGACACAGCTGCGCGCCTCAGACACGGGCGATCATCTGATGCACGAATCGTTCGATCCAAACGATCCGACGAAATTCACTCGCTCGAACTTCGGCTGGGCATGCGCGCTATTCGCAGAACTCGTCCTCAACCGCGTGATGGGCTACACCTCACCACTGCCTCCCACCAGGGGCGGCAGCCGGCGCGGCACGACCGTCTCGCTCTCGCAACCGCTGTTCAGGTAAGCCCGCCATGCCCGTAACCCTTGTCATCGGCGCCCAGTGGGGGGATGAAGGCAAGGGTCGCATCGTCGATTTCCTCTCGCGTGGCGCCCACGTCGTGGCGCGCTTCGGCGGCGGTTCCAATGCCGGCCATACCGTACGTGTGGCCGACAAGACGTATAAACTTCGTATCGTGCCGAGCGGTGTGGTCGCCGGCGTCGACCACTGCATCATCGGTCCCGGCACGGTTGTGTCGCCCGGCGGCCTCGTCGCCGAGCTTGACACCCTTGAGTTCAATGGCGTCGACACCTCGCGCGTATGGGTCTCGGATCTTGCACACTTGATTCTGCCGTATCACGTCGAACTCGATAAGAACGCCGAACGCGACCGCGGCGAAGACGCGCTGGGCACGACCGGCAATGGCGTCGGACCGGCCTATATCGACCGCGTGGCGCGCACCGGGATCCGCGCGGGCGAGCTCGTGGAAATGCGTCGCGCGCGTCAAGCGTTGTTCGCGCGCACTCAGGCGCTGCGGGCGCAGGGCATCGCCATCGATCTCGACGCCGTCGCCGCCGAACTCGGACGGCAGGCGGAGCGTATCGTCCCCCACATCCGCGACACGGTCACGTTGCTTCATGACGAGCTCCGCAACGGCAAGCGTGTGCTCGCGGAGGGCGCGCAAGGGTCGTTGCTCGACGTGAACTTCGGCACGTATCCCTACGTCACGTCCTCGGTGACGGTGGCCGGAGGTGCTCTCTCCGGACTCGGCTTCGGACCCAAAGAGGTGGAACACGTCATCGGCGTCGTCAAGGCCTACCAGACGCGGGTCGGCGGTGGGCCGTTCCCGACAGAGCTCGAGGACGAGCACGGTGAGGAGTTGCGCAAACGCGGCGTTGAGTTCGGTGTGGTCACAGGACGGCCACGACGTTGCGGATGGCTCGACCTCGTCGCCCTTCGCTACGCCGTCCAGGTCAACGGGATGACGCACCTGGCGTTGACCAAGATCGACGTGCTCGACTCGTTCTATCAGATATCGGTGTGCACCGGCTACGAAGACGTCGATGGGGGATCGTTGCCGTTCGCTATCGCGCGCGGCGCAAAGCCCGTGTACGACACTATGCCCGGATGGCTGAAGACCACGGTCGCGGCGCGCACATGGGACGACCTGCCCTTCAATGCGCGCGAATACATCAAGTTCATCGAATCGTTCGTGGGTGTGCCAGTCTCATACGTCTCGGTCAGACCGGAGCGAACGCAAATCGTCCTGAAAGACGCACCGATCGGAACCGCCGCGAAAGTCCTGTGAAGCCGTCCCCCACCTGTCGGACGTTCGCCGACCTCGAGCGCATAGCAGCAGCGAGGCTGCGGGCCGGGCTAGCTGAGACCGAGCGCATCGATCGCCGACGCGCAGAGCTTCTGGCTCGTAACGCCCGGGCACGAAAGACGCTGCTCGCAGCAGCGCGCTGGAGCAGCTTCCAATGCCACACGCTCGTCGCGCACACGGCATGGAGCGCTGCGGCAGCTTTCGACCTTTCGAGCGTCTACCACCGGAAAATCGCGCGCCTCGGGGCGATAGCCGCCGAGCGCACGCATTGGGCTCGTTGCCGCCATGGGCTCGAGCGCCGGGCACGACGATTGGATACCCAACGGCTGGCACGACCGTGGCGCGACTGACCGATCGAGATGTCGCGCGGTTGGTCGAGCGCCTCGCGACCGAACAGCCCTTCGAACGGGCGCCTGCAATCGGTCCGGCACGACAAGAAAATGCGATGGCGACGAACGAGACCGCCTCTGGGCGCCTGCGGGAGCTGTCTCTTGAGGGAAGTCTTGGCCCGCTCCTCACGCAGCGCCTTGCCTCCTATCTTGGTAAGCCTGTGCGCTGCACGAGCGGAGGCACAGCGCTACCATCCAGCGACGGTCCGCTCTACGTGGCACGCGGAGATGGCGTCACGTTGTGGCTGCGCATGGATACGCTGCTGGCAAGCGCGCTCGCCGACGCGATGATCGGCGGCGAGGGCGATGCGCCGAAGGTCGGATTCGGCACGAAGGTGGCGCGCGTCGCCGCCGGCGCGGCGGCGGAGATGATGCGCGCAATCGCGGCGGCGCTGGGCTTGAGTCAACTTTCGCGGGTGGAACTCGATCGTGAGGCGCCCGGCGACCTCATCACCTGCGCCGGCGGCGGACTCCTTGTCGCCACCCAGGAGTACGCTTGGGAGGCGGGCGTCTCGGGCGTGCCCGCGCGGACCAGGCCAGAGGGTCGAAGGTGGCGGGAGGGCGCGCCACCTTCACCGCCGGCGCCGCCAGCCCAGCGCACGACCGCAGCGGGCGAATCGCTCGGCTTCGACGAGGCGCTCGAGCGAGCGCGGCAGCAGCTCGAAGCCACGCTTGGTGCTGCCGTCATCTTCGATTCGTTGTCGGTGAGCGAACTTCAGCATCCACAGCTGCCGCAAGGATGGCTGCGCGCAAGCCTTGCCTCGCGAGGAGGCGGCGCGATCGTGCTCGCGGTCGACCGGCAGACGGCCGCCACCCTCGTCAACGGGGCCTTGCACGCCGATATCGTCGCTGCGGGGGAGGGCGGTATGCTCATCGAGGTGGGCTCAGAGGTGATCGTTCACGCTGTGCTACGCGCATTCGGCGATGCCCTGGGCAGCACGCCCGATGAGCTTCATCACATCGTGCGTTTGAGCGATGACGCTATCCTCGCCGACCTGGCGCACCGCAGCGTCGAACATCGTGTGACGTGTCGCGGTCGCGAGGGTATGATGCGCTGGTTGGTCCCGCAGCGGATGGTCGCAGAAACGCACCCGGCCGCATCCGTCCTGGAGCAGCATTGATGCGCGAATGGTTGATCCAGCTCGTACAACGGTGCAAGCTGCCTCGCAGCACGATCGTGCGCGTAACGGGCGCTCAGTCGCTCGGACCCGGGCTCGCAGTGTATGCGATCGACGTCGACGGCAGGCGTATCATCCTCGGGGCATCCGCTCGTACCATGTGCGTGCTCGACCGGTATCCCGTGCCGAAGCCGCCAATCCAAGCGGGACCCGCAGACCCGCCTGGCTAAGACCGATAACTGATGGTAGCTCGTCATCTTATGGGAACCGCATGAACGGCCGACGCTTATACCCGCTGCTCTGGACGATGGCGTTCTTGCTGTCCGCCTATGGCACGTATCGCCTGGTGCGCTCACTCCTCGAGGTCGAACCGGCGAACCCCACCCGGGATCGTATCCGCGCGCTCATCGGCGAAGCTGACCAGCTTCTCAAGACCCTTGACGAACAGCGGCGGGGCTAAGCCGCCGGCCGCCCTTCTCGAGAGCCTGCCCATCCGAATCGACGACTTGCTCGCCAACGGACAAGGCGTGGGACGGGTGGAGAAGCTCGTGACGTTCGTCACCGGCGCTCTGCCAGGCGAGCAGGTCCGCGTCGCCGTCGACGCCGTCAAGCCCAACTATGTCAGCACCCACGCGGTGGAGATCCTCGAACGCTCTCCGCAGCGCGTCGATTCCGTCTGCCCGGTGTTCCCGCGGTGCGGTGGTTGCCAGTCGCTGCACCTGGCGTATCAGGCACAGGGCGAGTGGAAGCGGCGCATGGTGCACGACTCTCTGACCCGCCTGGGCGGATTTGATGATGTCGTGGTCGCGCCGACCGTCACCGCTGATCTCATCGAGGGCACGCGCTATCGCAACAAGGTGAGTCTCGTCCCCCAGACCGTCGGCAGCCGAGGCAGCCTTGGCTTCTACGCGGCCCGCTCGCACAGGGTCATCGCGATCGAGCGATGCCCAGTCCTGCTCCCGTGGCTCGACGACGCCGTCCGCGCGCTCGTCTCGCTTGTGGCGACAACGCCATCGCTGCTGCAGGGTGTCCGCCATATCGTGGTGCGGACAGGAGCCGCGCGCCAGACCCTCGTGCTGGCGCTGTGCACCGGGCGGCGGCAAGAGGGACTTGCCGGTCATATCACGGCTCTGCGCGAACGTGTCCCCGGGCTAACCGGTATCGTTGAGAGCTACGAACCCGCAAGTGCGAACGCCATCTTCGGCCGGCGATTCACAACGTTATGGGGGTCGGCCGAAACGGTCGAGCGAGTCGCGACAGCGACGTTTCATTTCGGGATTGGGTCGTTCTTCCAGATCAACACGGCGATGCTCGAACAGATATGGGAACGGCTCAGCAAGAGTCTGGACGGTGCTACGCGGGTCGTCGACCTGTACTGCGGGGTGGGAACGTTTGCCGTCATGCTCGGCCAGCGGGGCGTAGCGGTCACAGGCGTGGAGTCCTTTCGACGCGCCGTCGACGAGGCAGCGGCGAATGCGGCGATCAACGGCGTGACGTCGGCGGCGTTCGAGTGCGTACCGGTCGTCGAAGCGGTCAGCGGGGAGCGGGGACGCACGCTGTTCGCCGGGGCCGATGCGGTGATTCTGGATCCGCCACGACGCGGGTGCGAACCCGAGGTGCTCGACGCGCTTGCGGGCGCGCGCATCCCGCGCATCGAATACCTCTCGTGCAACCCAGCGACGCTGGCCCGGGATGCGCGGGTTCTTGTCGACAAGGGCTACCGCTTGAGCCCGGTGACCCCGTTCGATATGTTCCCGTACACCGGGCATGTCGAAGCCCTCGCCGAGTTCACAATAGGATGATGTAGCATCGGACCTTCAGGTCCGTGTATGGAGCAACGGACCTTTCGGTCCGTTAACGAGGAGACCATGGCAGACGTTCCCATCGATATCGAATACGTGTCGCGCCTCGCGCGCATCGAGCTGAGCACGGAAGAGGCGAGACGGTTCTCCTCGCAGTTCTCGCGCCTGTTCGAATTCATCGCCGAGCTCCAAGCGCTCGACGTGAGCCAGATCGATGCGACGGCGCAAGTCATCCCATTGCGCAACGTGCTGCGCGACGACGTCGTGACGCTATGCCTGAGTCGCGAGGCGGCGCTTGAGAACGCCCCGGACACAGAGGGTCCCTACTTCAAGACGCCGCGGATCCTCGACTAGATATGAAGACCGGACATGAGATCGCGGACGCGATCGCGAGCAAGCGCTTGAGCGCGCTCGAAGCCGCCGAAGCTGCGCTGGCCAACGCACAGTCGCTCGAGGGGGAGCTGCACGCCTACATACGCCTCACGCCCGAGCGCGCGCGTGCTCAAGCTCGTGCGATTGACGCGCGGTTGAAGCAGGGCGAGCGCCTCGGGCCGCTCGCCGGTGTTCCCGTGGCGGTCAAGGACATCTTCTGCGTCTCGGGTGAGATCACGACCGCGGGCTCGAAGATCCTGGAGAATTTTCGCGCACCCTACTCGGCCACGGTCGTGCGCAAGCTGGACGAAGCGGGCGCCGTCATCATCGGTAAGACGAACATGGATGAGTTCGCCATGGGATCGTCATGCGAGAATTCGGCGTTCTTCAAGACGCGTAATCCCTGGGACACGACGCGCGTCCCCGGTGGTTCGTCCGGAGGCAGCGCGAGCACGGTCGGCGCCGGCACGGTGCCCATCGGGCTGGGCACGGACACCGGCGGCTCGATCCGGGAGCCGGCTGCTTTTTGCAACATCGTGGGCGTGAAACCGACCTACGGCCGGGTGTCGCGCTACGGCATGATCGCGTTTGCGTCATCCCTGGACCAAGCGGGCCCGATGACGGCCGACGTTCGAGACGCTGCGCAGACGCTCGCTGTGATCGCCGGACACGATCCGATGGATTCGACAAGCGTCGACGTGCCGGTGGACGACTACGTCAGCGCCCTGCGCTCGGATTTGCGAGGCACGCGCGTCGGCATCGTCACCGAGTTCGAAGAGCAGATCGGCCGCAGCGACCCGGCGCTGGCTGCGCTCTACAAGGCGGCCTATGCCGACTTACAGCGGCTCGGGGCGCAGCTCGTGGACGTCGCGTTGCCGCACGCCCGCTATGGGCTGGCCACGTACTACCTCATAGCACCAGCCGAGTGCTCGTCGAACCTGGCCCGCTACGACGGCGCGCGCTACGGCCTCCGCGTGGAGGGAGATGGTGACGTCTACTCCATGTTCGAGCGCACGCGAGCCGCGGGATTTGGAGATGAGGTCAAGCGGCGTATCATCCTGGGCACGTACGCGCTGTCGGCAGGCTACTACGACGCCTACTACGTCCGCGCGCAGAAGATCCGCACGCTCATCAAGCGCGATTTCGACGAGGCGTTCGCGCGCTGCGACGTCATCGCGTGTCCGGCTGTGTCGTGTCCGGCATTCGAGCTTGGCGCAAAGACGCAAGACCCGGTCGCCATGTACCTCATGGATTATTTCACGATCCCGATGAGCCTGGCCGGCGTGCCTGCGCTGTCGGTGCCCGCCGGCTACGTGAGCGGATTGCCGGTCGGACTACAGATCGTCGCGCCCGCGTTCGAGGAGTCGAGGATGCTCGGTGTCGCCCACGCCTACGAGCAAGCGACGCGCCACGCCTGGGCGCAGACGCCACGCGTCGCGCAAAGAGCCGGGAGCGCGTCGTGAGCGGTCAGACCGGCGTCCAGACCGAGGAGAGCTACGAGGCGGTCATCGGCCTTGAGGTGCACGTCGAGCTCTCCACCCAGAGCAAGATGTTCTGCGGCTGCCGCAACGAGTTCGGTGCGCAGCCTAACACACTTGTCTGCCCCGTGTGCCTGGGCATGCCCGGAACGCTACCGGTCGTCAACCGCCGCGCGGTCGAGTTCTTGTGCAAGACCGGGCTTGCGCTCGGCTGCACCGTAGCGGCGCGCTCCAAATTCGATCGCAAGAACTATTTCTATCCCGACATGCCCAAGAACTATCAGATCTCTCAGTATGACATGCCCTTGACGACCGGCGGTGCTGTGCAATTGCCGTCCGGCAGATTAGTGCGCCTCAATCGCATCCATCTGGAAGAGGACACCGGGAAGAACATCCACGCCGGCGCCAGCATGGCGGCCTCCGATCACACGCTCATCGACTACAACCGCGCCGGCGTGCCCCTCATGGAGATCGTCACCGAGCCCGATCTCTCGACGCCTGAGCAGGCTGAAGAGTACCTCGGGCAACTGAAGATCGTGCTCTCGTATCTGGGAGTCTCCGACGTGAAGATGCACGAGGGCTCGTTGCGCTGCGATGCCAACGTCTCGATCCGCCTGACCGGTGAGACACGACTCGGCACAAAAGCCGAGGTCAAGAACATGAACTCGTTCCGCTCGGTCGTGCGCGCGCTGCACTTCGAGATCGAGCGCCAGCAAGCGGCGGTGCGCAACGGCGAACGCATCGTCCAGGAGACGCGCAACTGGGATGAAACGCGGGGCGTCACGTATTCGACCCGCTCGAAAGAGCAGGCCCACGACTACCGTTACTTCCCCGACCCGGACCTCGTGCCGCTGACCATCGAACCGTCGACGATCGAACGCTGGCGGCTTGAGATGCCCGAGCTCCCGCTTGCCAAGCGGGCACGCTTCGTGCGCGATCTTGGGCTCTCCGACTACGAGGCGGGCATCCTCACCGAGGAGCGGTCGACCGCCGATTTCTTCGAGGCGGTCGCCGCGGCGGCGAAGGAGCCCAAACAGGCAGCGAACTGGATGCTGGGCGACGTGCGTCGCTGTCTGGAGAAGCATTCGCTGACTCTTGCCTCCTCGCCGATGAAGCCGCAACAACTCGCCGACCTGATTCTCAGCGTCACATCGGGGAAGGTCTCGGGCAAAGTGGCGAAAGAGATCTGCGAGGTGGTCGTGGCCGAGGGAGCAGATCCGCTGGCGGTGATCGAGCAGCGTGGCCTCGCTCAGGTCACCGACGCTGGCGCGATCAAGCAGATCGTCGCAGACGTGCTGGCACGCAACGGCGATTCGGTCGCCTCGTACAAAAGCGGCAAGGTGAAAGCGCTCGAGTTCTTGGTGGGCCAAGTCATGAAAGCCAGCCGTGGCAAGGCGAACATCGAGATCGTGCGTGCCATGCTGCTGGAGCAGCTGGGGTGAAGGCGGCGGGCGTACGCCCGAGCGATGCTGCCATGGCGAGCCTTGAGTTCGCCGCCGTCATCGACGCCATCGCGTCTGTGTCCACCTCGCAGCCGGGGCGCAGCGCCGTCCTCGCCATCCGGCCTCGGCTCGGCGATTGCGACTGGGCCCAGGTCGAGCTTGAGCTCGTCAGCGGTGCGGTTAGCTTTTTCCAAGCGGGCGAGGACTTCGGATTCGGCGGCGCGGTGGACACCATTCCCTTGGTCGAGCAGGCCGAGCGAGGCGCAGCGCTCTCCGGCATGGATCTTCGCCGCCTCGCCGATACCGAACGCTCCCTGCGGACGGCCGTGGCGTCGTTGCACGGCGACGAACGGCACGCCGGACCCCTCGCGGCGCTCGCCGACCGCCGTGAGCGCACCGATGACGTCATCGCCGCGATCGACCGGGCGGTCGAGGCTGAAGGACGTGTCGCCGACGGCGCCTCGCCGGAGCTCGCGCGCATCCGCCGCCAGCAGCACACGTTGCACGAGCAGATACGCGAGCGCTGCCGCTCGATCACGCACGGCGGCGAGCTGGCCAAGATGTTGTCGGAGCCGATCGTCACAGTGCGTGCCGGCCGCTACGTGCTGCCGGTGCGCGCCGAGTACGCCACCCAGTTTCCGGGCGTCGTCCACGATCAATCAGCTTCCGGCGCGACCGTCTTCATGGAACCGCTCGCCTCGGTCGAAGCGAACAACCGCTTGCGCGCTCTGGAGGCGGCAGAGGAGCGGGAAGTGGCGCGCATCCTCGCCGAGCTCTCGGCACAGGTCGGAGCGCACGCTCCAGCGCTCCACAGTAACGCGGTTCTCCTAGCCCGGCTCGATGCGGTGGGCGCGCGTGGGCGTTGGTCGCTCGCCCGCGAGGCCGCCGCGCCGCAGCTCGTCGGCGAGCCGGTCATCCGCATCGTCCGTGGCCGCCATCCGCTCTTGCGCCACACAGCGGTCCCGCTGGACCTCGAGATCGCCGAGTCGTTCGACGCGATCGTCGTCTCGGGTCCGAATATGGGCGGCAAGACCGTCGTGCTCAAGACGGTTGGTCTGTTCTGTCTGCTCGCCTACGCAGGCATCCCGCTGCCGGCCGGTGCCGGCACGGTGGTGGGTGACTTCACCGACCTGACCTGCATCATCGGCGACGAACAATCCATCGCGCAGGATCTCTCGTCGTTTTCCGCTCACCTGCAAGCGCTGAAGTCGGCGACTGCGAGCGCGGGCCGGCGCAGCCTCATCCTGGTGGACGAGATCGGCAGCGGCACCGAGCCGGCGGCAGGCGCCGCGCTGGCCCAGGCCTGTATCGAGAGCATGATACGCGCAGGCGCCAAGGTCATCGTCACCACGCATTTCACCCAGCTCAAGACCTTTGCCGCGACACACGACCGGGTCCGCAATGCCTCGATGCTCTTCGACCAGAAGACCCACGCGCCGACCTACGTGTTCGCCCAAGGCATTCCCGGCCAGTCGCTGGCCTTTGCGCTGGCACGCACGTTGGCCCTCGACGCGCGCATCATCGCACGCGCGGAGACGCTCGTCGGCGTCGATGCGCAAAACCTCGAGCGCACCTTCGAGAGGTTGGCTGCGGACCGCGATGAGCTGAAGACGATGAAAGAGCGGCTTGAGGAGCAGCAGCAGCGGGCGTCGGCGCACGAGCGTACCGCGCGCCAGCGCGTCGCCGCGCTCGAACAAGAACGGGAGGCCTTTGGGCGCCGCGCGAGCGCGGAGCTCCAGAGCGCCATCGACGCAGTGCGCCGTCAGCTGGTCGAGCAGGCCCAAAAGCGCGGCGCCGCTGCAGCGCGGCAGGCGGCTAAACCGCTGCCGCACAGCGACCAGTTGCTGGCGGACACGCTGCAAGAGATGCGGCGTAGCCTAGGGTTAGAGGCCGCGCCGGCTGGCTCGGCGCCCCTGCGCGCGTTCAAGCCCGGCGACGAGGTCTACGTGCGCAGCTTCGACCAGAGCGGGGTCGTCAGCGAAGTCTACGGTCGCGAGGTGCTCGTGACGATGGGCAGCCTGAAGACGCTCGTGCCCTCCGCCGACGTGCTGCTCAAGAGCAGCCAAGACGCCTCCACGAAAAGCGCGGCTAAACAAGGGACCTTGAAGCAACGGACCTTCAGGTCCGTTAAGGATCTGCAGGAACCAGGACAGGCCGTCGCAAGCGACGCGGTGACGCAGGTCGATGTCCGCGGCATGCGCGTGGACGAAGCCTGGCCGCTCATCGACAAGGCCATCGATAACGCCACCCTGGCAGGTCTGAGCGAGGTGCGCATCATCCACGGAAGAGGTACAGGCCAGCTCGGCCGCGGAATCCGCGAGTTTTTGGACGATCATCCTCAGGTTGAGGCCGTCTCGCACGCAGCCGACCGGGAAGGCGGTACCGGTGTCACCGTCGTGAAGCTGGTATGATGGACGCGCAGCAGCAGCTGGATGCGCTGACCGAGCGCGCCGTCGACGTCATCTCCAAAGATGATCTCGCCGCACGGCTGAAGCTCGGCCGGCCGTTGCGCGTCAAGCTTGGCATCGACCCGTCCGGCCCATTACTCCACCTCGGCCATGCTGTCGTGTTGCGCAAGCTGCGTGAGTTCCAAGACCTCGGGCACGAGGCCATCCTCATCGTCGGCGACTTCACCGCCCAGATCGGCGATCCGACCGGACTGTCGGCGGCACGCAAGCCGCGCACGATCGACGAGATACGCGCCGACATGCAGTCCTATGCCGAGCAGGCGTCGCTCATCTTGGACATCGAGCGCGCAACGGTGCGCTTCAACAGCGAATGGCTCGCGCCGATCTCCTTTGCCAAGCTCATCGACCTCAGCTCGAAGGTCACGGTCGCCCGCATGCTCGAGCGAGACGACTTCACCAAACGCTTCCAGTCGGGCTCACCTATCGGTCTGCACGAGTTCCTGTATCCCCTAAGCCAAGCTTATGATTCGGTCGCCATCAAGGCCGACGTTGAGCTGGGCGGCACGGAGCAGCTCTTCAACCTCATGATGGGGCGCCGGCTGCAAGAAGAGTTCGCTCAGCCACCGCAGATCTGCATGACCCTGCCCATCTTGGAGGGCACGGACGGCGTGCAGCGTATGGGCAAGAGTCTCAATAACTATATAGCGTTGCGCGACGATCCATCGCAGATGTTCGGCAAGGTGATGTCCGTCCCCGATGCACTGATCGGCCGTTACTTCCGCCTGGCCACGACGCTTCCCAACCGTGAATGCGAACAGCTCGAGCGCGACCTCACGATGGGCGCACTGACGCCCAGGGATGCCAAGATCAGATTGGCGCGCGAGATCGTGACGCTCTATCATGGAGCGAAAGCCGGCCAAGCAGCCCAAGCGCATTTCGAGAAGACCGTCGTGCGTAAGGAGCTGCCCGACGAGATGCCCGCCTACAAGCTTACGAGCGGTGCGCAAAGCCCGACGATCGGCAAGCTGCTCGTGCTGGTCGGCTGGGCCGCGTCGAACCGCGAGGCGCAGCGCCTGGTCGAACAGGGTGCGATCAAGCTCGACGGTGCACGCATCGAGGACGTGCGCTATGTCGAGCCATCATGGTCCGGCAAGGTGCTGCAAAAAGGCAACCATCAGTTCATCAAACTCTCCACCTGAAAAGAGATCTCAACGCTGCGCGGCGTCGGCTCTACTCGACCCGCTCGAGCGGAGCTCGCCGATCTCTTGCGGAGAGAAGCAGTAGCGTTGGCCGCAAAAATCGCAGGTCACTTCAGTCTCGTTGTGGGCCTTCGCCATCTGGTCGAGTTCGGCCGACCCGAGTCCGAGCAGCACCCTGCTCACGCGCTCGCGGCTGCACGAGCACGCGAACGAAACCGGAGCGACGTGCGTGACACGCGTGGCCAGCCGCCCGGCGACGCGTGCCACGATCGCTTCGGGGGAGAGGCCCTCGCGGATGAGCGAGCTGACGTGCGGCAGGTCGCGCACGTTCTCTTCGAGGATGCCGATCGTCGTCTCGTCTGCACCGGGGAGCAGATGGGCGAGAAAGCCGCCGGCTGCCACCACACCCTTGGGGTTGGCGAGAACGCCGACGCCGACGACCGATGGCACTTGTTCGGAGTGTGCGAAGTACTGCGCCAGATCGTCGCCGATCTCACCGCTGGCGAGCGGCACGGCGCTCGTATATGGCAAGCCACTGTCAAACGCGCGCGTGACGTGCAGGAAGCCGCGGCCGACGATACCGGAGACGTCGAATTTGCCGCGCTCGTTGAGCGGCAATTCGGCGCGGGGACGCAAGGGGTAGCCGCGCACGCGTCCGCCGGCCTTCACATCCACCACGAGCGCCCGGACTGGGCCGTCCCCGTTGACTTGCAGCGTGATGCGCTCGCGGCCTTTGAGGAACGTCCCCATGAGCGCTGCGCCCGTGAGCAGGCGCCCAAGCGCAGCCGTGACGGTCGGCGAACAGCCATGGCGTTCTTGCGCGCGGGAGACCATGGTCGTAGTGCGGGCCGCTACGATGCGGACGGTATCGCCTGCCGCGAGCCCCGATGCGCTGTAGTCGGAAGCCATCCCCCGGCTTTCGTATCGCGGCCGCGTCCCATCCTCCCACAAGGAACGGTCGGGTGCCGGCAGAAGAGCGGCTGACCGATGAACGTCCGAAGCCGAGCGTCCGTGATCGTCCTGCACGGGCCGAACCTCAACGCGCTCGGCACGCGCGAGCCGCAGATCTACGGGACGCAGACGCTGGACGCCATCAACGTGGAGATCCAACAACTCGGGAGCGAACTCGGTATCGAGGTCCTCATCCAGCAGCACTCCTCAGAGGGTGGGCTCATCGACGCTATTCACGCGGCGGGCGAGCGTCAGCGAGCGATTCTCATCAACGCGGGAGCCTACACCCATTACTCTTATGCGCTGCGCGACGCGCTCGCATCGGTGAGCGTGCCGAAAATAGAAATCCACCTCACGAACATCTATGCGCGAGAATCGTTCAGGCGACGCTCGGTGATCACACCGGTGGTCGATGGAGCCGTCTTCGGTTTCGGAGCGATCTCCTATCTCCTCGGGCTGCGCGCGGCTGCCGCAATGCTCGATGAAATAAGGGATTGAGCCGCAAAATCGGGAGGAATCAAGGGTCCACCCGCTAACAGGATGAGCCGGAGCAAGCATCGTCGCGCAGCAGGCTCCTTCCCATGAGCGCGGACGATACGCGCGTTAACAGTGCTATTGTAAGAGAGAGGTGACCGATGACCAAGGCCGAGCTGATCGAAGAAATCGCAAAGAAAACGGAACTGCCGCGCCGCGACGTGTCGGACGTTGTCGACCATGTGTTGGAGACTGTCAAAGGCGCGCTCGCTCATGGCGAGAAAGTGCAGCTCATCCCATTCGGCAGCTTCGAAGTTCGGAAACGCAAGGCACGCGAAGGGCGCAATCCCAAGACGGGCGAGAAACTGATGATCGCCGCGCGCAGCGTTCCGGCATTCCATCCCGGCAAAGATCTCCGCGAAGCCGTGAACAAGACCGGCAAGAAGAAGTAAGCCGCCGGGCGAGACAAAAGTGGCCTCCTCGACGCAGCCCCACTGGGGTATGGCGAGGAGGCTTTCATTTTGAGCGACGGGCTTGCGGTCGGACCGATCACCCCCGCCGAGATCGAGCCGGCCGTACGCATCTTTGTTGAGGCCTTCCACGACAACGTCATCCGTCTCTACGGCGACCAGCCCAAGCCCGAGGCGATGGTCGATATGTGGAGCTTTGCACGCGAGGTCGAGCCGGGCGGCTTTCTCGCGGCGCGCGCCGGACCCGACCTCGTCGGCTACGCCCTGTTCACGAGCTCGGTGACCGCGCTTGAGCGGCGTGCGCTGGCCAGCGGTCGCATCTTCGTTTGGGTGTGGCGTGCGTTGAGCGGACGCTACCGCATCCGCTGGGACGGCCTTGCACGACAGGTCTGGAACAAAATGCTATTCGTCGGCGGCTCGTCCAGCTTCCGCACCACGGGCGACGCCCAGTTGCTCAATATCGCCGTCGCGCAGGACGCGCGCGGGCAAGGCGTCGCGACGGAATTGGTACGAGCGGGTATGGACTACCTCGCGAGCCGGGGCGTCAAAGAAGTACGTCTTGAGGTGCTGCCCGACAACGAACCGGCGATCGCGGCATACCGAGCTGTCGGCTTTGTGGAGAGAGGCCGCATGCGCAACGTCCACGGCGAGTGGCTCGTCATGACCGCGACTCCGGTGACGCGATGAAGCGGCCGATACAGCCAATGATGGCGGACGGACCTTTCGGCTTCAGCAAACGAGAGTGGCGCACGCTGCAGCGCCTCAAGACGCCGCATGGCATCCAACGTATGATCGATTCGTTCCCCTACCACGAGGCCGACACTGCATGGTCGCCTAGACGAGTGCTGCAGGAGCGCGTGGCGCACTGCTGTGAGGGCGCTATGTTCGCAGCTGCGGCGATGCGCGCCATCGGGTTGCCGCCGCTCGTGATGGATCTCGAGGGCGAACGCGACACGGATCACGTCATCGCCGTCTACCGTCAGCGCGGCTGTTGGGGCGCGATCGCCAAATCACATTTCACCGGTCTGCGCGACCGCATGCCGATCTACCGGACGCTGCGCGAGCTAGCGCTCTCGTACTTCGAGGACTATTTCAACCTGCGCGGCCACCGCTCGTTGCGCACCTACTCCAGACCGGTGAATCTCGCCCGCTTCGACCACCTCAACTGGATGGCGTCCGAGAGGCCGGTTTGGTTCATCCCCGGGCACCTCATCGAGGTTCCGCACACGCGCCTCATCACGCCAGCCCAGGCAAAGCGCCTCCATCGCGTCGACCGGCTCTCGATCGACGCCGGCCTCCTCGGTTATAAGCCGCACAAGCGCAAGCACTAGGCGATAGCGTGCGAGCTCCGTCCAGCTTCGTGGCGAAGATCATGATGGTGGCCCTGACCGGCCTATTGGCCGTCGCGCCGGCCCGAGCGGCGCAGGTCGAGCTGACCTATCAGGTCGGATTTCGTGGCGTACCACGTTCGGAGCAGACGCCATTCTCAGCGGCCGTTGCCCACGTGTATGCGGATCCACGCGGCTGGTCGCTGGGCGGCAGTGTCGCATTCCGCCACGTGACGAGTGGAGGAGATTTCACGATCTGGCTGGCGGCCGCGGACCAGATGACCTCGTTCAGCAGTGATTGCAGCGTAGACTGGAGCTGCCGCGTGGGCCGCGACGTGATCATCAACGCGGCTCGATGGGATTCAGGGTCGCCGTACTGGCATGGAGCGCAGAGTGACTATCGCACGATGCTCGTCAACCACGAGACGGGGCACTGGCTGGGGCTCGATCACGAGGCGTGTCCGGGGGCCAAAATGCCCGCGCCCATCATGATGCAGCAATCTAAAGGCGTGGCCCCATGCGTGCCAAATCCATGGCCGCTAGCTCGCGAGCGTCAACACGTGGCGCACATCCTGGGCGTGACTATGCCCAGCAGCGACAGGCGCTAGGGTTTGACAAGCGGGTTTTTCTCAGCGAAGGCGCCGTAGGGGTTGGGCTTGACCCAAACGATGAGATCCCACACCGCCGGAAAATCGAAGATGGTCGCGACGTCAGAGGCGTTCTTGACCTTTCCCATCGCCACGAGCGTCTGAGCGCTTGGGTGCTTCGGATCGCCGCCGGCCTTCACGAACGCTGGGATCAACACGTAGTGGTCGTAGGTCATTTTGCCGGTGGTCGGGTTTTTGAGCACGTAGTGTATGTGGTCGTCGAATTCATACCAGCGGCCTGGGTTCACGCCGAACAGCTGCGGCCGCGTATTTGTCGTGTTGGGGACAGAAAAGTCTGCGCCGAGCAGATTACCGTTGACGTCGTACCACAGCTGGCTCGGGTGCTGGATGTCTTTGGAGTCCCAGTGCAGATTCGCGTAGCTGATCGCGCCCGTGTCGTCGACGCCTGTATAGCGGATGTAGCCTGCTTTTTCCGCGTCAGCCGCCGTGGGGAAACGCTTGCCCAGATCCGCTTGGATCGACTGGACGAACGCCTTCTCGGACGGCGACAGCGGTCCGTGATAGGTCGGATCCTGGTCGGCAGAGGCGACCGCCAATGTGCCGAGCACGATAACGGCGCACGTGAGGACTCGCTTGAGCATGGATATCTCCTGTTCCGCGGCGCTAGGACGAGCTACCGGAAAGATAGACGTCGGCGATGCGCTCAGCTGCCGCGTCCAGGTGGGGACTCGGATCGACGTTGGCGTGCAGCGCGACGACGACTCCTTGCTGCCAATAATTTGAGAGCTGCGAGATGATGCCTTTATTGTCCCCGCTATGGTCGACGTACGTGCGACCTTGGGCGTCGGTCTCGCGAAACCAACAGATAGCTTGTTCCTTTGCGGGATCGAAGTCGTGTTCGCTATAGCTTTTGACCGTGGGCGGCAGCTGCGGGCTGAACATCTGTGCGGCCGTCGACGGTTTGAGCAAGCGTCCGGAGTCGAGCGCCCAAGCGAACCGGCACAGATCCTCATCAGTCGAGAGTATGCCGCCGGCAGCATACTTGTAGCTTGAGTCTTCATCGCGAGCACGGCCGAGCTCACCGGTCTTGTCGTCGCGGATATAGCCCTGTCCGCGATGGGTGACGATGCGACCCATGATGTCCAGCTGAGTCGCGAGCAGGCCAGCGGGCGTCCAGATGTGGTCGCGCAGATAGGTCTCAAAGTCGATGCCGCTCGCCGTCTCAACCACCGCCTGCAACAAACTGAAGCCGTACGTCGAGTACGACCAATACGTACCGGGATCGAAGAGCAGCGGGTCGTTGCGCCAGAACGCGGTGGATTCCTCATAGGTGGCGTAGTGTCGAAAGGCGTCCATCCACTGGCCTGAGTCTGAATCCTCGTTGTCGCGATAGTGGCGAATGCCGGATGTGTGTGTCAAGAGTTGCCGCACGGTGATCGGGCGTTGCTTCTGCGGAAACCATGGGGCGTAGGTCTGGATAGGCGCATCGAGGCTGACCTTGCCGGCATCGACGAGCTGCATGACGGCGACGGCGGTCATGGTCTTGGAAATCGACGCGATCGAATAGACCGTCCGCCCGTCTTGGGGAGTGCCGGTCTCGAGGTCGCACACGCCCACACCACCGGAAAATACAAGCGTGCCATCGGCGAAAACTGCAGCTGAGAGACCAGGCGCCTGCAGCGTGACGCGCAGTTGTGCGAGAAAATCTGTTAGCTGCTGTGTTGCGGTCTTGGTTGGACGTGGCGTCGCGACGGTGCCTGCGCCGAGCAAGAAGAAGGCCGAACTCGAAGCGAGGAAGAGCCTACGCGTCATACCGCGTGAACGGGAGAGGATCACGAGGCGCTCTTTGGCTCTGGCAGCCTACGTCCTCCGCGCACGGGCTCATGAGAGACGTCTCATGGCGATTATCGCGCCCGTGTGGTAGGGTTTCTCCCCATACTACGGCTTCATCCCGAGGTTTAAGATTGCGACAGGGCGGGCTACCCAGCTGGTGGCCCGTCCTTGATCATGGGGGAAACCACCCGAGCCGTGAGTGAGTTTTAGGCGCTCACCACGACGGAGGGCCTCATGGCACAGAATTCTGCGAGCAAGTCGCTCATCCTCAATGACATATTCGCGTACCGCGTACATCTCCGGCGACGCATACTCTTGATGGAGTGCGAGAAACCCCTCAAGCTGCGTAGCGAGCTTGAGCTGACGGATCTGGATGAGCGCGGCGATAGCCGTCGCGGCGATGACGAGCGTCGTGACCACTGTAGCGGCGGTGCTATAGTATAGCCCTTCTTCGCGAGGCGAAGGCGCGCTAAGAATCGCGCTTGCGCGAGTCCACCGATTCTTTCTTTCGCTCGGCTGTGAAGGTCTGCGGATGCACGCCGAGGTCGTGCCACGACGATTCAGACAACTCGACGCCGTAATGCTCAGCGGCCTTCTTGATGTTGGCGAACGCCAGATCGCGGTCAGCGTCCGAAACGTGTTTCACTTGATCCATGCGGGCCATGGCGTTGCGTACGTGGGTCGCGTCAGTCAGCGGCTCCTTGCGTTGTCTTGGGAAAGCGAAAACACTGTCAGGTAGGTCGCTTTGCGTTGTCAGTTGCCCATGCTTCTCGTAGGGCTCCCATGTCGGTTCCATACGACACACTCCAATCCGTCGGGCTAATGGTCGACAAATTTCGACACTTCATCCATCGTAGGATCGAGCCGTAGATCTTCCAGCGCATATTTGCGGTCCTCGTGCCCTCCGGGGACCTCGACTCGAACAAGGATCGCGTGTGGATGAAAGTCTTTGACGATGCCCTCTTCCTTGGTCCCGTCGATATAAACCTTATCGCCGATTTTCATGCCTGGCCTTTCTCCTGATCCTTACTCGGGAGCCCTCAACCGCGACGGAGAGGCCGCGCCGGAGGGGCGGTTACAGCTATCTAATGCTTTTGGGGGTTGACTTGGTTTGCACATCGAGAAAGGTTTCCATCTATAAAGAACGCTCCGGCTCCAAAGTAAATGTAGAGCAGGCGTTCGACTCGCTAGCGTTCGACGCCGCACTTTCCACGGTGCTTTGTAGAAGGCGCGTTCCTTGAACGCGCTCGAAGCGCAAAGCCAGATACAATCAAGGCGTTTCTTGAAGCCGCCGACAAACGCCCATTGTGATGACGCAAAAAGCCGGCTCGCCGTGGGCAGCGTTCGGGTACAAGGCGTTCGCGATCGTTTGGACCGCGACGGTTGTCTCGAACATCGGCACGTGGATGTACAACGCTGCTGCCGGCTGGCTCATGACGGATCTTACCACCAGCGCATTCGTCGTCTCGCTTGTTCAAGTCGCCAACAACCTGCCCTTGTTCATCTTTGCAGTTCTCGGCGGCGCACTTTCGGACATCGTTGATAAGCGACGATTTCTTATCGCCTGGGAGATCATTGGATCCATCCTATCCGCGATATTGGCCGTCATGGTTTGGCTCAATCACGTGACTCCCGTCTCGCTGTTGTGGTTCCTGTTTTTCATCGGCGCTGCCGGCGCTCTGACGTCTCCTGCTTGGCAAGCCGTCGTTCCAGAGCTCGTTCCAAGGCAAACTCTGTCTACAGCTGTCTCGGCGAACAGCGCCGGCGTCAATGTCAGTCGCGCGATAGGCCCCGCGCTCGCAGGCGCAATCATCGGCCCGCTTGGAATCGCCGCACCGTTCGTCGTGAACGCGTTGAGCGATCTAGGCGTCATTGGAGCGTTGGTATGGTGGCGCGAACCGAAGAAGACGGAAAGTGCGTTGCCGATGGAACGCCTGGGCAGCGCGATAGGAACGGGTTTTCGGTATACGACGAACAATCCGCGCTTGAGAGGCACGCTCATACGGGCTATCGCCTTTTTTCCTTGCGCAAGCGCGTATTGGGCGCTGCTTCCGCTGGTCGCGAGAAATCGCGTGAGCGGCGGTCCCGAAGCTTACGGCATTTTGCTCGGCGCGATCGGCTTCGGCGCCGTTGCGGGCGCGTTTGCCATGCCCTTGTGGAAGGCGAAAATCGGACCGGACCGGCTTGTCGGGGCCGCAAGCCTCGGCACGGCAATCGCGCTGGTGCTCTTCGGACTCGCACGCGAACCGATCGTGGCGTTGTTAGCAAGCCTCATCGCGGGTGCCTCCTGGATCGCGGTCGTCGCGACGCTCAACGTGTCCGCGCAGGTCGCGTTGCCGGATTGGGTACGCGGCCGCGGGCTAGCGATATACATCACGGTCCTTTTTGCATCGATGACGCTCGGCAGTGCCATCTGGGGTCAGGTCGCTGGCGTCGCGGGTTTGCCGGCGGCACATTTTGCGGCCGCAGCCGGCGCGCTTCTCGCGATTCCGCTCACCTGGGGTTGGAAACTGCAGACCGGCGAGAAACTCGATCTCACGCCGTCGATGCAGTGGCCGGCGCCGATCGTGTCGCAAGAAGTCAAAGGCAGCTATGGGCCCGTTCTGGTGACGATCGACTATCGAATAGCCGACGAAAAAAATCGCAAATCATTTCTTGCTGCGATCGAACGGCTGCGACACGAACGGCTGCGTGACGGCGCCTACAGGTGGGGCATATTCGAAGATACCGACGAACCGGGCAGATTCTTGGAAACCTTTTTGGTAGACTCGTGGCTCGATCATCTGCGCCAGCACGAGCGCGTCACGAACGCCGACTACGTTCTGCAGCAATCCGTGTACGCGCTTTTGAAGGAAGCGCCCAAGGTGACGCACTTCATCGCTCCAGCTCGCGATGAGTCGTGACCGCGGCCTCCTTGAGGTTTAGCGATCGCTAAACAACGTCGTCCGGTTCGACGTGGTGCGCATCATACTGATCGTCACGATTTGGATCCGCGCCGCTTTCGCCGTACTTCTCTTCTTCGAGCCGCACAGCTTCGGCAGGATCGATCGGCTGATCTTTGCGCGGTGCAACGTCGGGAGCAATGACATCGTCGTCGTCATCCGGATACGGTAGTTTATCTTTGTGCATAGACAAAAGTATAGCACGGCGACATCTATTCGCGTAGCGGCCCGGGCTGATTTTAGTCCCGTACTAGGTAACAGGCTCCCAGAGCGGCTCCCCGGAGGGCAGCCACCGTAAAGCCGTGCCACGTAGCGCGTTGACGGTAGCCCCGTTACGTCGCCACTACTAAGTGGAAGTTCCGTAGGGGGAGACGACCCATTCCTGCGCCTGTCTCTTGTGCGTCAGCGCAAGATTTGGGGTTTGGCCCGGGATTACCGATCGCGCCGTAAAAAGATACATGCGCTTGGCGAGCGAATGCGATGTCCCAAGCCTGTGGGGACAACGCCTAATTTGAAATGCCGCACATCGTGATGAAATAAAGGTCGGGCCGTAGCGTAGCCTGGTTAACGCGCCTGTCTGGGGGGCAGGAGATCGCTGGTTCAAATCCAGTCGGCCCGAAAGATGTAACCCCAGGGAAACCTGGGGTTTTATATTTTCCAGCCAGGTCAGCTAAACTTTAGTCCGAGAAAGTAAGGCCACACGATGATCGCCAAGACGCCCTTCCAAAACCTCAGACGTAGAAAACCGATCGTGAATAACCATCCCACGAACCACAGGGATCCCGCAAAACTCTCCTGGTTGATTGTGATGTGTTCCATTTTCTGCTCCCGTACGCTTGCAGGCGTCAGCTGGTGAGTGGATGGTCTACCCTTCCCCTGAGAGGAAAAGCAATCCTCAGACTTGTCGGATTGCTCGTGACGCTGTGGATTCTGATATTCGTGCCCGCACGGTCACTGACATACTGGCAAGGATGGGTCTTCCTAGGCATTTTCGGAATTTGTGTCGTCGCCATCTCCCTGTACTTCCTCAAGCACGATCCCAAACTCATCGAAAGGCGTCTGAAGGCGGGGCCAGCCGCGGAGACCCAGAGAAGCCAGAAAATTATCCAAACGTTGAGTTCCGCATGCTTCATCGCCCTGATCCTCGTGCCCGGAATCGACCATCGTCATGGGTGGTCCGCAGTGCCTGCATCTATCGTCGTGGTCGGGGACGTCTGTGTCGTAGCGGGCTTGCTCATGGTCTTTTTCGTCTTTAAGGCGAACAGCTATACCTCGGGAATCATCGAAGTGCAGAAGGAGCAAACGGTCATTTCGACCGGGCCATATGCAGTGGTCCGTCATCCCATGTACGCTGGTGCCTTCATCATGCTGCTTGGCATTCCGCTCGCGCTCGGCTCGTGGTGGGCGTTCGTCCCCGTCTTCTTGCTCATCGCCGCGATCGTGTGGCGGCTGCTTGAAGAGGAGACGTTCTTGGCGGACAATCTGCCAGGCTACGCTGGTTACCAGGCAAGCGTCCGGCACAGGCTGATACCCGGCGTGTGGTAGACGCCTTTTTCGAGCATATCGGTTCATATGCTGACACAAACGAAGGTGTGACGAGTCCTACCAGAGGCGGGTGATTGCCGCCGCATAACTCTAGGGTTATCAACGGGTCGCGCCGGGTAGAATTGGGGAACGTCGGGAAATGGTCTGCGTCTGCTGTGAACGAGCCTGCGACACGACATTTAGCATGTACGGTCACCACGTCTGTTTCGAGTGCACCATGAACAGAAGTCATGCCGCCATCATGACGGTTATCCAAGAGAAGCTCAACCTCAACGTCAAAACCTGGGGCTCCCCCACACCCGCGTCGTCATAGCCCGGGCGCAAGCTTCGAGGGTTGACGCCCGCACCGCGTGAAGGGGCGGGCACTATGGCAAACCTGTTGCTGGTGATGGGCGTCATCGAGACGCTCGTGGGTGTTGGACTGCTCGCGGCACCATCGCTGCTCGCTTCCATCTTGTTGAGTTCTCCACTCGAAGGCGCGGTCTGCGTGCTTGTCGCCCGGGTCGGCGGTGCTGCGCTGCTCTCCCTCGGTGTGGCCTGTCTGCTGGCACGTGGCGACGCGGATGCTCGCGGTGCGACCGGCGTGATCGCCGCGATGCTGGTCTACAATATTGCCGCGACGGCGCTCCTGGCGTATGCGAGCTTGGGCCTCGGACTGGAGAGCTTGCTCTTATGGCCCGTGATCGTGGTGCACGGAGCGCTTGCCGTTTGGTGCGTCGTCTGTTTGCGTGGTGTGCGCACGCCGGGCGCCGCGTAAGAGGGAAACAGCCCCGAGGGCGCGTCAACACCCCGTGCGCTCAGGCGTAACTGCGCCTCAAATGGGCGCTCTTCACAAAAAAATCATACCATTTTCGCGCCCTCCAGTAGACTGGAGATGTGAAGAAAAACGATCGAGACCCGATCGAGCCGGCGCTTCCTGCCACGGTTCGATTCGTCACGTTCCTCGGAGCCCTCATCGTCATCGTATGGCTTTTGATGTTTTGGCTGCTCGTGAACCGCTGGTAGGCGAGCCATATGCATCGATCTGAACGGATCTGGCTCATCTTCGGGGTCGTCACCCTCGTCGTCTTCTTGGGCATCCTCGCCGTGGCCGCTATCCACGACGACATCGTGCCGCCGAGCCACATGCAGACCATCGATCCGACGAGGGTCGCACAGACGCCCCCATTCGACAAGCCCGGCGTCCGCAAGGTCGGTCCCAACCAGTATGAAGCGTACATCGTCGCGCACATCTTCTCGTTCAATCCGTCGACCATCACGGTCCCGGTCGGCGCCGACGTGACGTTCTACGTCACGAGCCCAGATGTGGTGCATGGCTTTTTTATCACCAACACGACGGTCAACATGATGGTCATACCTGGCTGGGTCAGCGATGAATCGCACGTCTTCCGAGCCCCGGGCACATACCTGCTCTTGTGCAACGAGTACTGCGGCAGCGGCCATCACTTCATGTACGGCACGATCGAGGTCAAATGATGGAACAAGCGCAGGTCCGTCGCGAGAACCGGCTCATCATCGCCCACATGTATTTCGCCACGATCGCGCTCATGGTGGGTGCCAGCTTCGGCCTGTTGCAGACGCTCTCGCGCGCGCGTTGGGCGGCCGCGCCGCCGTGGTTTGACTACTACCGCATGCTCACCGCGCACGGCGTCCTCAACGCTTTGGTCTTCACGACGTTCTTCATCTGCGGGTTGATGACGCTTTCGACCTATCGGGCGATTCCGCGGGAGCGGTCGGTCGCCGTAGGGTGGCTGGCGTTTTGGGTCATGGCCATCGGCACGGTCATGGCTGCGGTCACGATCTTGAGCGGCAACGCCACCGTGCTATATACGTTTTACGCCCCGCTCAAGGCGAGCCCATGGTTCTACATCGGCGCGACCTTGCTCGTCGTCGGCACGTGGATCGTCCTTCTCGACATTCTCATGAACGCCGTCTGGTTCTGGCGCAACAACCCGGGCAAGCACCTGCCCCTCGTGGTCCATGGATCCTTGACCACGTTCGTCATGTGGTTCATCGCCACGATCGGCGTCGCCCTGGAGATGCTGATATTCCTTATCCCCTGGTCGCTTGGGCTCGTGCCGACCGTGAACGTTATGTTCACCCGCATCCTGTTCTGGTATTTCGGCCACCCGCTCGTGTACTTCTGGATCATGGGCGCGTACCTCATCTGGTACAATATCGTGCCGAGATTCTATGGCGGGAAGGTCTTCAGCGACGCGCTGACCAGGCTCACCTTCATCCTCTTGCTGCTGCTCTCGACCCCGGTTGGCATCCATCATGAGTTCATGGAGCCGGGTATCTCGGCGGGGTGGAAGTGGCTCCACACCATGACGACGTATGGCGTCATCATCCCATCCATTCTGACAGCCTTCGCTGTCTTCGCATCATTTGAGCTCGCTGCGCAGCGGGCGGGCGTGCGAGGTTTCTTCGCAACGATCGCCTGGCTGCCGTGGAAGAGCCCAGCCTTCACGGGTCCGGCACTTGGCATGATCCTCTTCATCTTCGGTGGCCTCGGCGGCGTCGTCAACGCGTCGTACGCCATGGACACGCTCATACACAACACCATGTGGATCGTCGGCCACTTCCATGTCACGGTCGGCGGCCCGGTGGCGCTCTCGTTCCTCGGAGCGGCGTACTGGATCATACCGCGGCTCACCGGACGCAAGCTTTGGGCGCCTGGGCTAGCGCTCGCCCAGACGTACACGTGGTTTGTCGGCATGATGATCATGTCGACCGCGATGCATTGGGCGGGCATCCTCGGCTCGCCCCGGCGCACGGACGATGTCAGCTACTTCGGGTCGGCCGCCGCCACCGCGTGGATGCCGCTGATGCACTGGGCGGCGATCGGCGGGAGCATTCTCTTCCTCAGCGTGCTCATGTTCGGCGCCGTGGCGATCGGCACGCTCTTCACGCCCAAGACCGAGAGCGACCCTATCGCCTTTGCGCCGGTCGAGGAAGAGGCTATGGGGGCTCCGATGACCCTGGACCGCATCGGCACCTGGGCTACGGTCGCGGTCGTCCTGGCGGTCTTGGCCTACTTCGGCCCGGTGCGCGAACTGATCGAAATGCACACCTACGGGGCAGCGGGCTTGCGTACGTGGTAACTAACGGACCCTAAGGTCCGTTACTCCAGGGTCTGGTCGCCGCTGCGACCAAAACCGTAGCGACAAATCCACAACTTCACAGCATCTTCAATTCGCTTGCATCGCCGTAGCCGATACTAATCGGCGGGAGGGTATCTACCATGCATATAGCTTTTCGCAAGACGGTCTGGCTTGTCGCCATCGCCGTCACCGCACTTATCGCGTCCGTGGCAACAGCCATGGCGCATCCCACGATCGACATCGTGGCATCGAATTGGAAATTCACCCCGGCCAAGATCTCCATCCCGGTGAACGAGCCGACCACCCTTCGAGTGACCTCGTCGTCGGGCGTCCACGGCCTCCAATCTGACGAGCTGGGCATCGCCCAGACGACGATCACCCCCGACAAGTTCCAGCTCATCACTTTCACGCCCAAGAAGGCGGGCACATACGTGGTTCACTGCTCCGTCGTCTGTGGCCCGGGCCACCCCGACATGACCTTGACCATTGAAGTGACGCCATGAGATTCCGCCGCGCGACGATCCTACTCGCCTCTGTTCTCGTGCTGGCGTGGATGATCGAAACAGTGCGGCCCACGTCTGCGATGCCCAACTTCGCGCAGGCCTACGGCATGGATTGCCAGGTCTGCCATTCCATCGTTCCCGCGCTCAACGCGTACGGGCGGTACGTCCAGCGGACCGGCTATGCGTCGCTCGACCCCAAGACGATCGAGCGTGCAGATCCGATCTGGGTCGGGGAGAATCCGGAATATGATTCATCGGCCGGACCCGACGTGCAGTGGGGCAACTTAGCGGTGCACATCGCTGGCGCGATAGGAAACGACTGGACGTTCCATGGGCAAGAGTGGTTGTCCCAAGATGGGGACGGCACGTTTACCGATACGCTCTGGCTCACGTACAACAACCTCTTCCATCGCGACGGCCATTTGTTCGTCGGTAAAGTCGAAGCGCCGGCGCCTTCACCGTTCAGCCAGTTCTTCGATCTAGCCGGCTTCGCTCCACCGGAGATCACGGTCGGCGAGCATACCTATGAATTCGACGCGAACCGCTGGGGAAGCAAGCTCGCGTACGTGCGTGATTGGTTCACTGCAGACCTGAGCTACCTTGGCCCGAATGGCGACGTCACGGGCTCCGGCGGCGCGGGCGACTGGGGACCCGCTACCGACAAGACTTTCCAATACCACCTCTGCGACTGCATCGGCTACAAGCCGCTGGAGTTCGGCGCCTACGGTGGCGTTGGGACGATCCAAACGTCGGACGGTGAGATCGATCACTACAACGGCGCTGCTGGGTATGTTGAAGTCGACTCGGTCAAAGGCATCCCGGGAGCGATGGGCATCTACCAGCACGCCTATGACAGTCATCCAGGAGCCGGATTGAACTCGGCGACCAGCACGGCGTTCACCGCTGAGGTCTGGGAACCGCTCTTCAAGAACCAGGTCATCGTCAGCTACCGCAACGAGTACACGAACGACGGCCTCGGCAACCAGTTCCACTACAACTACCTCAACGGCGCGTGGTTTCTCTCGCATCATGTCAGCGATCGCAACGCAAACGGGTTCATCGTGAACGTCCAAGGCTCGATGAATCCGCTGTTCAACCTGCCCAGTGGAGGCCCCACCTGGCAGGGCCAGCTGTGGTATGTGACGACCCTTGGAGGTGTCAAGGGACAGTAGAAGCGACCCCCGGCCGCGAATGAAAAAAACGTGGCCGAGGTCAAGCGAATCCTGATCGTCGACGACGAACCCAAGATCGTTGAAGTGCTAGAACGGTACTTGACGGACGAAGGGTTCGTCGTTGACAAAGCCCACGATGGGATCAGCGCCGTGGAGAGCTTCAGAGCTGGACGGCCTGATCTCGTCATTTTAGACCTGAAGCTGCCGGGCATCTCAGGGCTGGACGCTTTCCACGAGATGCGCGCGCACGGAGACACCCCGATCATCATGCTGACTTCGCGGTCCGACGAGGTCGATCGGGTCATCGGGCTCGAGCTCGGCGCCGACGACTACATCACAAAGCCGTTTAGTCCGCGCGAGGTCGTGGCCAGGGTCAAGACCGTGCTCCGGCGCCTCGCGCATGCCAACGCGCAGTCCGGGAACGGGCCCGTTGCGAGCTCCGCTCGCCCTGCGGACGCCGCGCGGTCGACGGGACGCATCGTGGTGGGTGCGCTCGAGATCGATCCACAGGATCACGAGGTGCGCATCGAGGGCCACGAGGTCGGGCTCACGCCGACCGAGTTTCGCATCCTTGAAGTGCTCGCCCAGCATCCGGGGCGGACCTTCACCCGCGCCCAGCTCCTCGACCACGCCAAAGCTGAGGATCTCGACGTCTTCGATCGAACGCTCGACCGTCATATCGCCAATCTCCGGCACAAGATAGAACCAGAACCTGGACATCCTCGCTACATCCTCACCGTCTTCGGTGTCGGGTACAAGATGGCCAAGGTGCCGGAGCCCTCAAGCACATGAGGAGCGAGTCGCTCCCGCTGCGCGAGCTGATCCATGAGATGCGCAATGAGCTTGCGGTCGCGCGGGCCAACCTCGAGGGGCTCGTCGACGGAAAGCTCGCTCCCACGCGAGACCGTCTGCTCGGCATCATCCAAGCGTTGGCCCAACTCGAGGCGCTGGTCGACGATGTGAACGCTCAACAACCCGCCGTCGCCACGGTGCAGCGGTCGACCCAGTTCAACGTCTGCGAGCTCTTGGACCGGGAATTCCGCTCGATGGACGCCGTCGCGCGGATGCGCGATGTGACGGTTGAGATCGAGCGCTGTCAGGTGCCAACCGACGAATGCGTGCATTTCTACGGCGATGCAGCGCGCATCGGCCAAATCGTCAAGAACGTACTCTTGAACGCCATCCGCTACGCGCCCCGAGGCGGTACCGTTTCTGTGGATTGCAGCCGGCATGCCGATCAGATGGAGGTCCGAATCGCGGACACAGGGCCTGGCATCCTCGAGGGAGAGCGCGAGAGGGTGTTCGAGCCGGGTTTCCGCGGCGCCGCGTCGGCGGGTACGCCGGGAACGGGGTATGGCCTCGCTGTGGTCAGGCGTCTCGTCGAAGAACACGGTGGCAGCATCACGGCCTCGTCGGCCTCGCCACATGGCGCCGTCTTCACGGTGCGCCTGCCCGGCACGGTGCCCGACGACGCTCTGTGTGCCAATTGTCGCCTTGCGCGCGGCACGCGCGAACCAAACACAACCACACCCCAACCCTAAGCAACTCCAGTCGTTGTTCAAATGTCGCATGTGCGGCCTGAAAAGGGCTGGCATTCACGCGCCATTCACAGGGCCGACGAACACCAGGTTTAGCATGGTGATAGACAATGTAAGTAATAGGAGGGCTTCTCATGAAATCGGACATTCAACTCCACAAAGATGTCATCGATGAGCTGGCCTTTGACCCCCAAGTCGACGAGAGGAACATCGCGGTCGCGGTCAGCGACGGTATCGTGACCCTCACGGGTTCAGTACCGGGCTATGCGCAGAAGTTCGCGGTCGAGCGGATGATCAAACGGATCGGCGGTGTGCGCGGGATCGCAGAAGAACTCAAAGTCGAGCTCCCTCAGGCTCACATCCGCAGCGACGCCGACATCGCAGCCGCGGCACTCAATGCCCTGGCCTGGAACACGTTCGTCCCAGCCGATGCGATACAAGTGACCGTCGAAAGCGGTTACGTCACGCTCAACGGCAAGGTCGACTGGCAGTTCCAGCGCTCAGAGGCAGAAGCCGCCGTGCGCACGCTCTTGGGCGTGAAGGGAGTCAGCAACCTCATCATCCTGAGCACGTACGTCGCGCCGCGCGAAGTGAAAGAAAAGATCGAGCGCGAGTTCGAGCGCACTGCGGAAGCGGAAGCCAAACGGATCATCGTTGAGACATCGGGTGGCAAGGTCATCCTCAAAGGCGTTGTCCACACGTTCTTGGAGCGCGACGAGGCTGCTCGTGCGGCCTGGTCGGTTCCGGGCGTCACCAAAGTCGAGAATCTGATCGGCGTCTCGTAAGACGCCACAACGAAAAGGGGGCGTTTCACATGGCAAACACACTCGCACCTCAAAGAGAAGAGATCCGCCCGTTCTTCGATCGCTTCTTCGATATGACGGATCCGCTCGCGGACCTCATGTCGACGCGCCGGACGATGAACACGCTGTTTGACGCCGTCCTGCGCCCGCTGCCGCTGAAAGACTTCAGCGTGCCGGCGATCGACCTGTACAATAAGGCCGGAACATACATGCTCGACGTCGCACTGCCGGGCCTCGATAAGAAAGACATCACGATCGAGGTCGAGGGCAACTGCCTCACCATCTCGGGCACGTACGCGGCAGAAAAAGAAGAGGACGAGAAGAACAAGCGCTACCACTATCGGGAAGTGCGCCGGGGCAGTTTCTCCCGCGCGGTCACCTTCCCCGAAGACATCGACCCTGACAAGGTAGTGGCAACCTTCGACCGCGGGATGCTGAAGATCGAGATACCCTCTCTGCGACCCGCCCCGAAGCAGAAAGTCGCTATCACGTAGGGCGCGATGGAGACGAGCCGCAAGCGATCCGCTTGCGGCTCGTTCATCTAAAAGGGCCAGTTCGTAGGAGGTTGACATGTTTCGTAACATCATCGTTCCGGTCGACGGCTCCGAACCTTCGAATGCGGCGGTGACGTTCGCGCTCCGCATGGCGAATGAGGATCACGCCAGCGTGACGTTTGCACACGCGATCGAGGTGACCAAGATCATCGCCATGACCTCGGCGTCATCGATCGGCCCGAGCTACGCCGTCGACGCAGCGCGCGATGCCGGCAAGGAGATTCTCGAAGAAGCCAAGGCACAGGCAAAGGATGCGAGCATCGACGCCTCGACCGAGCTGGTCGAAGGCGATTGCGTGAGCTCCTTGCTCGCGTTGGCGCAAGCGAAGAAGGCCGACCTCATCGTGGTGGGAAGTCACGGCAGGAGCGGACTGAGCCGCGCGCTGTTGGGCAGCGTCGCGGAGGGAATCCTCCGTCGCTCGCCGATCCCAGTGCTCGTGACGCATGCACCGAAAAAAGCCCAGGGCGTGACCCTCGTGGCGATGTAATGCGATCGTCGCATCACTCGAGGGCTGTCTGGAGCGGTCGGAATTTCCGACCGCTTCTTAGAAGGGCGTGGGCGTCGGGTTCGGGTTCGCCCCTGGACTGGGCTCGACCGGTGGCGGCACGCGCGTGTGCTGTGCTGCCTGGAACGGTGTGTCGACCTTACCAAGCGTGATCGTGCCGACGATGTCCGCGATCCCGTCGATATCGGCGTCAATCTTGCCGACGACGGTGTCCGGCTTGGCTGCGCTTGTGATGGTGAGCACGAGGTGCGTGCCGTCGCGAGTGCCGCTCAGATTGTACACCGTCTTCTTATCGGCGATCCACTGGCCTGTGACCGTGTTGCCGACGTCATGGAGCTTCATAGTCGAATATGAGATGTCTTGACTCTGCATGATGACGTCCCACGTTCCATTCGTCACCTGCTCGGGCTCCATGTATGGCGTGGGTGGATTCGTCGGTGACGGCGAAGGCGAGGGGGTGGGCTTGGCGATGGCGCCCTGCAGCGAGCTTGTCGCACAGAGGGCGAGCGCGATGAGTGCGGTGATAGACGCTAAGCGCCAGCGGAACTTCATTGGTAGAGCGGACCTCCGGACGGAGAACGGATCTGCGACCTGCTTTTGTTACGGGCACGAATAGCGGCGCACCTCTGTAGCCTTTCGACCATTGAAGCAGCGGACCGCGGGCAACAAGCGGCCTTGAAGCAACGGACCTTTAGGTCCGTTTTGAGAATGGACGGTTTGCCATCGTGGCATCGAAGAGCTCGACCTGCGCCCTCTACACGGACGGCGGTGCTCGGGGAAACCCTGGACCGGCTGCAGGCGCGGGTGTCATTCTAGCGGACGACGGCACGGTCGTCGAGGAGGTGAGCGAGTACCTGGGCACCGCGACGAACAACGTCGCGGAATACCGGGCGCTCGCCATCACGCTGCGGCGGGCCAAGGCGCTGGGCTTCGAGAACGTGGTCGTCCATATGGACTCCGAGCTGATCGTGAGGCAGCTCAACGGTGTCTACCGAGTCAAAGACGTGAAGATGCTCGAACTCTACGGCGAGGTGCGCAAACTATTACGCGAGTTCTCGGACTGGAAGGTCGTGCACGTTCCACGAAGTGAGAACAAGCACGCCGACGAGCTGGTCAATGCCGTGCTCGACGCTCGCGCTGGCCAGCCACCACAGGAGGGTGGAACGTGAGAGACGTCAAGGGAGCCAACGGGTTTATCGTCGCCCGGGTCGATTCATCGGGCAACGTCACGCTGGGACCGGAGGGTGGGCCGATCGTCGGCCGTGCCACGAACATGGGTGAGGTCTTCGACGACGAGGCAGGCGTGCATCAGGTAGGTCGCGTCGACGGTGAGGGCAACATCATCAACATGCAACACGAGATCCTGGGCAAGGTGGACGCCTGGGGACGCGTGCACGACCGGTCGGGCTCACTTATCGGCAGCGTCGAAAAGCCGGTCGACGCCGGCGTTCTCATGCTCGTCGCTGAACCCGTACACACGTCAGGGTCTGCGTCGCCTCCTCCAGAGCCCGCGTCGGCGCTGATGCAGGAGGCGATGGAGCTTGGCGACGCGCAGCGCTTTCCCACCGTACGCAAGGATTACAAGCCGCTCACCGATCGCGAGCTCTTCATGGAGCATCTGCGCAAGGACTCAGGCGAGGGATAGCTCCTGCGACGCCGCCTTCATCGCGCCGGCGGCCGCTTCGTATCGGTCCTGCGGGATGATGTACGCTCCGGCCACGCCAGGCGTGCGTGCCAGCTCGATGAGCATGTCGCGCACGATCGCGATGCCCTCACCCACCTCATCCTGCGCTGTGCGCAGGCGTTCGCGCACACTTTCCGGCACGTGCATGCCCGGCACTTCGTTGTGCAAGAACTCCGCATTGCGATAGCTGCGCAGCAAAAGCACCCCCACGAGAACCGGAAAACGTCGCTCGACCGCCCAGGCCACGAACGGCGCGATGGATCCGACGTCGAACACCGGCTGGGTCACTGCGAAGTCGGCGCCGGCAGCGAGTTTCTGCTCGAGCTTCTCCACTTCTCCGGCGAGCGTCTTGGTCGTGGGATTGACCGCGACGCCGATGCGAAAATGCGTCGGGTTGCCGACATCAGAGCCGGCATGGTCCTTGCCTTGATTGAGATCGCGCACGATCTGCGTCAAACCGAGCGAGGTGACGTCGAACACGGACGTCGCTTTTGGGAAGTCGCCCACGTTGCTCGGATCGCCGGTGAGCGCTAAGATCCCGGTCACCCCCAGCGCAGCGGCGCCGAGCAGTTCGCTCTGCAGGGCGAGCAGGTTGCGATCACGACAGGTCAGGTGCAAGATCGTCGCGAGCTTGGTGTCGCGCATGATGAGGTGCGCAAGCGCTGTGCTCGACATGCGAAGTCGGGCAGTAGGGTTGTCGGAGATGTTCACGGCATCGGCGCCCGCGGCTTCGAGCAGCCTGGCTGCGTTGATTGCATCGGTCGCGTCGGCTCCGCGCGGCGGCGACACCTCCACCGTCATGACGAACTGACGGCCGAGCTTGCGCTCGAAGGCGCTGAGTGCCAGCGGAACGTGCGTGCGTCGGCCCGCCACCTGTGGTTCACCCGAACGCTCGCCCCGGCGTGTGGCGTCCTGCACGGTTCGCCGTCTGCTGCGCCCAGAGACCGCTTGGGCGATCGCGCGGATGTGCTCGGGCGTCGTGCCGCAGCAGCCGCCGATGACGGTCGCGCCAAGCTCGGCGAAACGGACGGCGAAGTCTGCGAAATACGCCGGCGACGATTCGTAGATAGTGCGGTCGTCAAGCCGGTGCGGATACCCGGCGTTGGGCATGACGGAGAGCGGCGCGTCGATCTGCGAGGCGATGGGTGCCAGGGCGTCATAGACGGTCTGGGGACCGACCGCGCAGTTCACGCCGATCGCGTCGGCTCCCGCCTCGAGCACGCGCGAGAACGCCGCGAGCAATGGGTCCCCTCCGGCTGTCTTGCCGTCGTCGACCACCGAGAGCGAGGCGAGCACCGGCAAGCGTGGAGCGACCTTCTTGGCCGCAGCAAGCGCGAGACAGAGCTCGGCTGCGCTGGCGAAAGTCTCGAGCAACAAGAAATCGGGATCGCCCTCGGCGACTGCCGCGATATGTTCGGCGAACACGTCGCGCGCCTCGTCGACGGTGACGATGCCGAACGGCCACATGAGCGCACCAAGCGGTCCGATCGAGCCGGCCACGTACGCGCCGCCGGCGGCTGCTGCGCGCGCGAGTTCCACACCGGCGCGATTGATGTCGGCAAGCCTGCCGCGCAGCTCGTGGGCCGCAAGTTTGAGGCGGTTGGCCGCAAACGTATTCGTCGTGACGATCTGGGCGCCGGCAGCGATGTAGTCGCGATGAATATCCCTGACGGTCTGCGGCGCGTCGACGTTGAGCACCTCGACGCAGGATGAGACCTGCGCTCCGCGAGCGATGAGCAGCGTGCCCATCGCGCCATCGGCGACAAGGACGTCGGAGTTCCAGCGGCGAGTCAAAGCGCTGCTCTCGGGCATAGTGAGTTTTTTCGCGTTGCGGCGCCAGCCGACCCCCGTATGGAAGGGGCGAAGGCAGGCACGGCCGCGAACGCACACGACGACACATGAACGATACGTCCTCCGGCCCGTCGGTCTTCATATCAGCTGACATGGAAGGCTGTGCCACCCTCGTCCACTGGGATGAGGTGCAGCCCGGCGGGTCGGCTGCCTACGCGCGGGCGCGCAACATCGTGGCGGCTGAGGTGAACGCGGCGCTCGAAGGCGCGTTCGCCGCGGGCGCGCGCGGAGCGGTCGTCAACGACTCGCACTCCGCCATGCGCAACCTCGTGGTCGATGGGCTCGACCCGCGAGCGCGCCTCGTGACCGGTCGCGGCAAGCCGCTGTACATGCTCCAAGGCATTGAGGCGCAGCGCGGTGCGCTGGCCTTTTTCCTTGGGTATCACGGAGCTATCGGCGACCTGCATGCGGTGATGGGCCACACCTATAGCCCGCGCGTCATCTTCGAGTGCCGTCTCGCCGGTCAAGCCGTCGGCGAGTTGACCATCAACGCGGCCCTCGCCGGGCATCACGGCGTGCCGGTGGTGCTGGTCTCGGGCGACAGCACGACGCTTGCCGAGGCACAGCGCACCGTTCCCTGGGCGGCTCGGGTCGAGACGAAGAAGAGCTTGAGCTATTTCGCGGCGGATTGTCTGTCGCCTGAGGCCGTGCAGGATGCCTTGCGGGCTGCCGGTGCAGATGCGGTGCGGCGCAAAGATGAGATGCGCCTCTACACGCTCGAGCCACCGGTCGTCCTCGAGATCGATACGATGAAGACGTCGCAAGCGGATGTGCTCGGCGGCCTCAGCGGTTTCACGCGCAAAGGGCCGCGCAGCATCGCCTTCAGCGGATCCGACATGGCAGAGGTCTATCGGGCGCTCATTGCCACCATCACGCTCGGAGCGGCTGCGTAAGCGATGAGCGAACGCGTCCGCTCGCTGCTCGTGATCGTCACCTGCGTCGCGCTGGCGATTGCCGGCTACATGCTGTTCATGAAGCCGTTCATCAGGCAGGAGCCGGAGCTGGACAAGGTGCTGAAGGCGCGCAGCACCTGGACAGTCACGATGCAGGCGTACGAACAGCGAGGCCCGATCTCGCAGGAGACCTACCGCATCTCCAATGACAATGGCGCCACCAAGATGTTCTATTCGGCAAGCAACCGAGACGGCACGGTCACCAAGTGGTTCGAAGCGCCGCTGGCCGGACCGAGTGGGACGTTTCTCTTCCAGCAATTGGACGCCGACGGCATCTGGGAGCTCGATGACAAAGACGTTCGGCCGAACTCCAAAGAGTGGTATATCGTCCAAGTGGCGCAGACCCTCGGCGATGAGGGCGGGAGCCGCGCCTTTGGTTTCTCGGATCCGCAGTATTGGGCCACGACCAAGGCCGAGGAATTCCAGCTGCGTCTCCCCGCCAAGTCGATGCGCAGCTTCGACCTGTCGCACATCGCCTCTGCCGGAAGGTCACTGCGCGAGCCGCGCTATCTGAAGATCGTCGAAGAGATCTCAAGCTTCGGGCCACCCAGCGTGATCGAGGCCCAGGAGAAGATACGGGCTGAATTACGCGCCATTCCCACGCAAGCGAGCGTGCCTCACCCGGCCAAAAAGCACGGTTGATGAGCGGATCGGCGCAACGCGGCGGTGGGGTCTGGACGTGGCGCAGCTGGGCGATCGCGGTAGCGCTGCTCGCCATCACGCTGGCCGTCCTCTGGTATATGCTCGAGAACCCGAAGAACCAGACCTTCGGGCACACAGTCACGCAGGTGCCTATCCACCAGAAGGTCGTCGCGCTGACCTTCGACGATGGCCCGAACCCGCCATACACGGACGAGATCGTCGATTATCTCTATGCCGCGCACGCACCGGCCACGTTCTTCGTGGTGGGCAGGGCGGTCGCTGCGCACCCTGAGGTGGTGCGTAAAGAGGTGCAGGACGGCAACGCGCTCGGCAACCACTCCTGGGATCACGCCCATCTCGTGCTCGAACGCCGGTCGCATATCGCTGCGGAGATCGCCCAGACCGACGCCGTCATCTGGCGTGTGGCGCACGTGCATACCCGGTTGTTCCGTCCCCCGTTCGGCGCTCGAGATTACGCCGTCCTCAGCGTGGCGCGAAGGATGGGTTATCAAGTGATCATGTGGTCGGTGCCATTGCCCAAGGACTGGGAGAGCCCTCCGCCGGCGGTCATCCGCGACCGTGTTCTGCGCTACGTAAAAGACGGCTCCATCATCGTGCTCCACGATGGCAACCGCGGTGAGAGCGGCGATCGCGCGAACACGGTCGAAGCGACGAAGCTCATCGTCGAGGCGTTGCGCGCGCAGGGCTACCGCTTTGTGACGGTACCGGAGCTCTTGCAGCTGGGGCTCGAGCAGAAGGGCGCCGCCAGCCCATCGGCTCCAGAATAGGTCATTACTCGTCGCGAGGCGCGAGCGCGGGGTCGTCGAGACGGCCGCACAACTCGCGGAAATTACAGGTGCGGCAGAGCGCACGCCGGTCGGTCATAGGAAAACGATCGATATCTCCCGCCAGGTTGGCGTCAGGATCGGTGAGACGTTCTTTGACGTCCTCGACGTAGGTCGCGATCTCGCGCTTGGCCTCTTCAACGCCTTCGATGACGTCGTGCTTCTCACGCGTGCCGGCCGCGACGTAGATGAGGTGGGCGGTCAGACGATCGAGCGGCACGCCGAACTTCTCGGTCACGAAAATGCCGTAGACCGCGAGTTGCGCAAGATTCGGCTTGTACGGCTTTCCCGTCTTCCAGTCCACGATATGCAGCCCGCCGTGCTCGTCGTCGACGACGAGGTCGGGAGACGCGTAGAGCACGAGCCCATTCCAGCTGACGCGTTTGTCCGCGACGTTCTTCGGGTCGATGTAGCGCAGACGGTCCTTGGGGACGGCGAAGACGCGCCGTCCGAACGAATCCGCCGCCAACCCTTCCACGCAGCGGTGCAGAGCAGCGACGGCCTCGGTCTCCATCTGCGCATCGACACCTGTCAGGTAGTAGTCTTCGAACAAGATGGTGTAGCGCTTGACATCCCCGTAACGCTCCCAGTCCGCGTTGCGTGATTCGCGCAAGTGCTTGATGAGGCGCCGCTCCATGTCAGTTGTGAGCTGCTCGACGGGGACGGGCCGCGGGGCGGGCTCGCGGCGGCGCAAGATCTCCGCGAGTTCCGCATGGAAAGTCTCGCCGACCAGCATGGTCAGATTCTTGATCTGCTTGAGCCTGTATGCGATCTTCGCGTCGTTGGGTGCCTCGGATTCCCACCCGCCCCAGGAGCCGTAATACTGCCAGTATAGCTTGCGCGCGCACTGGTAGAACATCTTGTGACGCGACCACGAGAAGGCGAACTCGTTGGCGATCTCGGCCATCAGCCGGTCACGTGCGGGCCGCTTGAGCACGATGCGCTCGATCTCATCCGCCGGCCAGCTCCAACAACGCGTTCACCGTCTTCCAGTTCCTCGTCGTGGCCGAGACGGACAGGATGCGCTCGAACGCAGTGTTCGAGAGTTTGGTGCGGCCATAGCCTTCGGGGCAGTGGAGGTATATCTCGCGGCCAGCGACGTGAAACCGATCCGGTCCCGTGGCCAGCGCATCGAGCTTGAGCACAGCGGCTTTGCCGGGAGCTTCAGAGAGAAAGGTGACGTGGAGCTTGGATGGGTCGATCGATGTCGTGCGCAGGAACGGGTTGTTCGTGGTGAGGCTCTTGAGATCGCGTGCGGTTCTGAGCAACACAGCGACCGAAAACCCTAAATCCCGCAGCAACCGAGCTTCGATGCGCCGAGCGAGTGGGGCGGGAGGATGCGCGGCTAGTTGAAAGACCACATTCCCGCTTTGGACGTAGGTCCGGACCTCGCGGGCCTTCAGCGATTCGAACGACGCCCGCAAGCGCTCCATCTTCACGATGTTGTGACCGCTCACATTGATCCCACGCAACATGGCGATATACGTCGGCATATCAGACCTCGTCTGCCTGCGGCTGACGACGGGAGAAAAAGGGGACGACGATGTCCTGAGGCTCGAACGAAAAGTGACGCGGGTACGCGCCGCCGCCCAAGGCGGCCGCGACGGGTATTCGCAACACGTCTGCCCGAAGGAGCGCGGGCGCTTCGCTCGCAGGCACAAACCGGGCTTCGACGACCTTGGAGTCATGGGGCTGCGGTTGCGCCGTGGGTTGCCGCTCCAGAGCCCAAAACGTGCAGTTCACCACCTGGAGTTGGCCGTGTGGGTCGATGGACTCGCTCACGTATGCTAATTCCCCCACGTCGACGTCAAGCGACGCCTCCTCGCGGAACTCACGGCGCACCGCAGCTGAGAGGGTCTCTCCCACCTCCTGCCGCCCGCCGGGCAGCGTCCAGAGCGGTTCTGGCTCGCCGTCGTAGCGGCAGCGCACGAGCAGAACGTCGCCCTTACGCCGCAAGATGCCCGATGCGAGGACCAAACGGTTCATGCACTGCTATTCTAGATGGCCCGTCGACACCCGCTTCAGACGGGAATGAGCCGTCAGATTTGGAAGTGGCGGGCGGCAGGGGTTTTCACACGCGTTTTTGTGGAGGCCATTTCATCAATATGCGATCGATCGTGCAATCAGCCATATGCGTGGCTCTCCTCGTCGTCTCGTTCGCGCACGCGGTGCGCGCCGATGACTCGGATACGGGGCCGGCGCCCTATGCGAAGTTCATCGTCGGTGCGCAATCTCAGAGCGGACTGTTCACCGTCTGGCGCAAGAGCGGCAAGGTCTATCTCGAGCTCACGACAGCCCAACTGGGCAAAGATTTCGTGCAAAGCGCCTCACCGGCCAACGGTCTGGGCGGCTGGGCCATTGTCTGGGGCGAGGACATGTTCGCGCAGACCAGGCTCATTCAGTTCACCCGGGCCGACAACAAGATCGTCATCACCTGGCCGAACACATTCTTCAAAGCGCCCCCGGGCAGCTCGCGAGAGCGCTCGGTGGCGAAGTCGTTCTCTCCCTCGATCGTCGCGCTCGCACCGATCGTCGCCGAGGACACGGCTGCCGGGAAGATCGTCTTCGACGCATCGCCCTTCCTCGGCGACGTCATGAACCTGACGGCCGTGTTGAAGCAGAACCTGAACACGACCGATCCAAGCCAGACCTACAAGCTCGACCCCGACCGCACGTACTTCGGCCCGACCAAGGCCTTTCCGGAGAACGTGATCATCGAGGCTGACCAGACATGGTCTGCCGATGCCAACATGACGGTCGACACGGTGCCCGATGCGCGCAGCATCCAGTTCCAGGTCAAGTATAACATCGCACAGCCGCCGGATGAGAGCGACTACATGCCGCGCATCTTCGACTCGCGCGTCGGGTACGTCGCCTCGCCCTATCTCAAGTTCGGCGACGATCGTAAGTTCGATCAAAACGTCAACTACATCGTCCGCTGGAACATCCAACCATCAGACCCGACCAAGCCGATCTCGCCGGCGAAGCATCCTATGATGTTCTGGCTGAGCAACACCATACCCGAGGAGTACCGGCCGACCATCAAAAGCGCGCTGCTGAGCTGGAACAAGGCGTTCGAGAAGATCGGTATCAGCGATGCGGTGGTGGTCAGGGATCAACCCGACGATCCGAATTGGGATCCTGACGACATCCGCTACAACATCGTGCGCTGGGTGACCGAGGCCTACCCGAGCTTCGGCGCGGAGGCGCAATGGGTCTACGATCCCCGTACGGGCCAGCTCTTCCACACCGGCATCCTCATCGATGCCGTGGAGGGCTACGGGCCGCCGAACACCTGGGATTATTACATCACCTCGACGCGGAGCTCGGCAAACCGGGGTATCTTAACGCCGGAGAGCTACAGCATGGGTAAATTTGCTGAGACCGCCTTCGGCCGCGTAGCCTTGAACCTCATGGGCCGCATGGATTCCACGTCCGAACAGCAATTCACACTTGAGGCCATCTACAGCACGGTGCTGCACGAGTCCGGACACGACATGGGTTTCCAGCACAACTTCATCGCCGCCAATGCGTATACCGCAAAAGACTTGCAGAGCACGCGGTTCACGCAAGCCAATGGCGTGGCGACGTCGGTCATGCACTACGCTCCACTCAATCTGTGGCCAAAAAAAGACGGACAAGGTGAGTACTGGCAGACGCAGCTCGGCCCGTACGACTACTACGCGATCCGCTGGGGCTACGCGCGCGTACCCGGAGCGAGATCGCCTGAAGACGAGCAGCCCACGCTGAGCCGCTGGGCTCAGGCCTGGTCGAATCCGACCTACATGTTCGCCAGCGATGAAGATGTTTCGTGGGCCAACGGACACGCCGTCGACCCGCGCGTCGAGTGGTTCAACCTCACCAACGACACGCTGGGCTGGTGCACGACGCAGATGGGCATGACTCAGAGCCTGATGCACGTCGTCGACCAGCGCTGGCCGCAACCCGGCCACGCCTACGAGCAGGAGCGCAACGCGTTCGGTTGGCTCTTGGTCCACTATCTGCGTTGCGACGACATCTCGTTGCACTTCATCGCGGGCGAGTATCTCTCGCGCGCGCACAAGGGAGATCCGGGAAGCGGCCTTCCACTGCAACCGATACCGCGCAAGGAGGAGCAGCAAGCCTTTGCCATGTTGAACCAATACCTGTTCTCAGAAAGCGCCTGGCACTACCGGCCGTCGCTTTTGAACAGCCTGGTGTACACAGAAGAAGCGCCGCTCTGGGGCGGCGAGTGGGCATACAACCCGCCGATGCGGCACGATGTCCCTGTGGCGGAGATGGCAGGCGCGGTGCAAGCGGGAGCGATCCAACAGCTCTTCCAACCGGTGATGCTGCAGAGGCTCGACGATCTTGCCATGCTCTCGAGCCCCGGTCAGACGATGAGCCTCACCGACCTCTTCGATTGGACGCAGAGCGGCATCTACGGTGATCTGCGGTCCAAGGAGTATGCTCCGAGCGAGGTGCGACGCAACCTGCAGCAATGGTATGCGCGCTACCTCATCGGCGTGTGGCTCAAGCCCGATGACGGCACTCCGTTCGATGCGCAATCGCTCGCGCGCCTGAAACTTGGTCAGCTGCAGGGCGACGTGCGCTACGCGCTCGGTCGTAAAGGGGCAGACGAGCTCACGCGCGCGCATCTTGAGCAGCTCGACGCGATCGTCTCGCGAGCCTTGGATACGCGTAACGTCGTGCCGATGGTCAGACCGCCCAGCTCCTAACAACACGAAAGGGCCCGAAGCGATTCGGGCCTTTCACATCTGGCGTCGCGGACGCGCCCTGTATCAGTGGAACGCGGGCAACGCCGGCTTGAGCACCATGAGTGCGACGGCGAAGAGCGGAGCGACGAGCGCGATCAATCCGAAGACATTCCAACGGCGCGAAAGCGCTTCGTAGCGATCCCAGTCCATGTGTCCTGTCGCGACGCCCTCCAGGGCCACGTCCCGGATTCCTCGCTGCGCTCGAGACAACGGGCCAAACGCTATGCCGGAGATCGTGAACAACACGATCCCCCACAGGATCCATCCCGTGCCCAAGATGCTCAGGTGGCCGACCTGCGCCGCGCCGATGCCGCCGACGAGCAAGACGATGATCGCCGGGATCGTGAAGACCTTGTCGGCGCGGATGATCCCCTTCATGGTGTACGCCATGATCGCGGGGTCACGGGTTGCATCCCCGATCGACTTCCACAACACGCCGACGGTGATGTTACCGACAAACACGATCACCGCCGCGACGTGGACGAGCTTGAGCACGAGGTACATGGTCTATCCCCCAAGCTTTACGCGGTCGCGAAGGTCGGCTGGATCAAGGCGACCGGAATCGTGCCATAGGACAGCAGCCGGTCGTGGAACGACTGGAGATCGAAGGCGCCGCCTAGGCGCCGTTGCTCGGCCGCACGCAGCTCGAGGATCTGGTGTTTGCCCATGAGATAGGACATGGGCTGGGTGGCGGACTGCGTGTAGCGGCGCACCTCGCCGATGGCGTTCGGACGCTCCAGGTGCGCCACGTCGACGAGCATGTCGACGGCCTGCTCGAACGTCATGATCCCTGTGTGCAGTTTCACGTCGATCACGACGCGGCACGCGCGCCATAACTGATCCTTGAGCTGGAATACGCGATGTCGCGGATCGCTCGAGAGCCCTTCGTCGAGCACGAGCTGCTCGCAATACAGCGCCCAGCCCTCGCAGAAGACCGTGTTCCAGAGCAGCTTGCGTACGGGCGAGTCGACCGCGCTCGCATGCACGAGCTGGAGGTGGTGACCGGGATAGCCTTCGTGGACATTGGTGAGCAGCATGCCGTAGCGGTTATGGCCGGACATCTGCTGCCGGCGCTCCGCAGCGGGCAATCGCTCGTTGAGCGGCGTGACGTAGTAGAGACCGTCCTGATGGGGTTCGAAACCGCCGGCCGGCATGTACGCCGCATACGGCACGGTCGGGCGCATGAAGGTCGGCGTCTCGACGACCTGTAGCGACTCACCGCTCGGGATCGACGCCAGCTTGCGATCGCGGACGAATCGCTTGGCCAGATCGACGCCTGCACGATACTCGTCGAGCAATGCCTTCTCGTCGGGCAAGTTGCGGCGCGACTCCTCGACGATCTCACCCCACGATTTGCTCGTATCGATCGTGCGGGCGACCTCGGCCAACTGCTCGAGCGTCGTGCGCACCGCGCGCTCGCCGAATTGCAGCAAAGCGTCAGCATCGAGCTCGAGCAGGTGCTCGCGCTTGAGCTTGAAATCGAAGAGCTCGCGCCCGATCGCGAATGGCATGCCGTTGGCCGCCGTGAAGTCGTCGCGCAAGAAGCGGCCGTACGCATCGCTGGCGGCGATGGCGCCTTCGAGCGCCCCGCGTAGGGCGTCATGCTCCTGCGCGATCGGGCCCACGGTGTGACGCAAGAACTCGGTCGCGCCCTCGGTCTCTTCGATTGCGATCTCACGCCAGATGGCGGGCGAGCGGGTGAGATTGACGTGTGCCGCCGCGAAGATCGCAGGGATCTTGGAGAGACGGCTGGCGATGGCCGGCAGGCGGTCGCGCAGTGGGGCGAAGTCACGGGCGAGCAGGGAGTAGATGCCCTCGATCGCGACATTGGGATAGAGCGACGGGCTGTGTTTGTAGAGCTCGAGCTGCTCGGCTTCGCGCAGCTGCACCTCGAAGCGAGAGACGAGCATGTGCCAGTCGATGCGATCGGATGCCGACAGCTCTTGCGGCTTGAAGCGACGCAGGGCGTCAAGATGCGTCTTGACTCGGGCGCGCTGCTGGGCGAAACCGTCCGCGCTGACGTCCGGGTAGTTTGCGTCGTAGTCGTGGATCCCAGCCCACGTGGCCTCGAGCGGCTCGTTCGCGAGGACGTCGTTGATGATGCTGCGAGCGGTTTGAGAGAAGTCGCTCATCGTCGGATTTTTTGGCTCCTGGCAGGCTGATAAGTGGAGGCTGATAGGCCCCGTGAAGTGTCCCTCAAGGGGCTTCAAAAAGTGAGGACTGCCCCCTTGTCATCGAACATATGTTCGATTATACTAACAGTCCACCCAGTACGGAACGGACCCTTCTACAGTCCGTCGCTCAGAGAAAGGATGCGGCCCCCATGTCCGTCGCCGCTCTCGAAAGCCTGCTGGAACGCCGCTGGCATGGCGCTGCGGTGCACGGACATGTCCTCCCGCTGACCGGCTGGACGACCGGGATCCCAAGCCTGGATGCGGCCCTCGGACCGGCCGGCGTCCCCCGTGGCCGCCTGACGGAGTTCTTCGGCGCAGCTTCGTCCGGGAAGACCACCCTCGCCTATGCGCTGCTCGCTGCCTGCATCCGGCACGGCGATATCGGCGCATACGTCGATCCTGAGAGCGGCTTGTTCGCCCCGGCTGCCGAGGCGGCCGGCATCGACCTCGAGCGGCTCATCGTCGTGCAGCCGCGCCAAGCGCAGTCACTGCGACGTGCGGTCGACGCCATCGTGCGCAGCGGCGCGTGCGCCGTCGTCGTCCTCGACCAAGCATGCACCCCAGCGTTACAGACGCATCATTATGCGCGCCTGGTCTCACAGGCAGAGAAGACCGGCACGACGCTTGTCGCGCTCTCAAGTGGTGGAAGTCAGCCGCTCGCCTCGTTCGCATCGCTGCGCGTGCACATGCACGAGCTCTCGCCGCTCTGGCAACTGGGCAGCGCCGGCGGCGGACGCCTGTGGGGATACAGCATCGCGCTTGACATCGCCAAATCCAGGATGGGTGCGCCCGGCAAGAGCGTCACCTTTGCAGCCTCCATGCCGGACATCGCCGGCAGCTGGCCTGCGGCTGATATGCACGATGATGCGCTGGCGCCGGAAGCCGAAAATGATGAGCGCTGCACGACAAGCGCCTGAACCGCGCATCGCAGCGCTGGTCATCTCTGACTTCCTCGTCGACATCTGCCTGCGCGAACATCCATCGCTTGCCGGCCGGCCGCTGGCCGTGGTCGACGGCATCTCGCGTCGAGAGGTCGTCGCCGCGAACCGTGCAGCGCGTGGCGTGCAGGCCGGCATGACGCCCAAGCAAGCACGCGCAGCGTGCCCCGGTCTCGTCGTCATCGCGCGCGATGAGAAGGCGGAGCGCGAGGCGACGAGCGAGTTGCTCGATGCATTGGAGACCTGTAGTCCTGCGGTCGAAGCGCCGCGCCCCGGTGCGTGCTTCTTCGACGCGCGAGGGCTGCCCGGAGGTGAGACAGGCGCGATTGGCAGCGCGGTGGCGCTTGCCGCGACGCTCGGCCTGCGCGCTTCGGCCGCCGTGGCGGACGACAAGTTCAGCGCCTATTGCGCGGCACTGACCGGCGGTGGCTGCAGCATCGTGCCACCGGGCGCTAGCGCGGCGTTTCTCGCGCCGCTGCCGGTTTCGCTCTTGCCGCTGGCGCCGGGAGATGGGGAGCGCTTCGACCTGCTCGGGCTGCGCCTGCTCGGGCAGATCGCCGCATTGCCGACCGCGCCGCTTGCCGCGCGCTTCGGCGAACGGGCACGCGAATATGCGTGTCTCGCCCGCGGCGAGCAGCGAGATCCCCTGCGACCGCGGCGCGCGCAGACGGTATATGAAGAGCGTTTCGCGTTCGAGAGCCCGGTCGATCGGCTCGAACCGCTGTTCTTCGCGCTGCGAGGCTGCATCGCCGGCATCGCCGACCGTCTCGCCGGCGCAGCGCAGGTGTGCGACCGGGTGAACATCCTCCTCATCGTGGATGCGACGAACAGCATCGAGCAGACGGGGATGCGTGCGGATCCGCCGTCTCAGCGGGCGGGTGCCGGCGTTGCGCCTGTCGCCGATGTCCAGGTCGCGCTTGCCGAGCCCAGCGCCTCGGCCGCCGTCATATTCGATCTTGCGCGCGTCGCGCTCGAATCGCGCGAACAGATCGGCAGCGTCGAGGCGGTCATCGTGCGAGCTGCGCCCTGTGGAGAGCCTCCGCCGCAGCTCGGCTTGTTCGATGGATTCGGCGGATCGCGCAACGCGGCGCTGGCCGCCACGCTTGCGCGCCTGCATGCGAGCCTGGCAGAACATGAGGTCGTGACGCTGCAGACGCAAGGGCGACGCTCGCGCATGCCCGAGCGCATGCAACGGCGCGAGCCTGTGACATCGCCGCGTCAGTTCATCCGCAGCGATGCGCCCAGATGTCGTGCGGGAGATGCACGTGCGGCACGCCCGGGAGGACGCTCGCTCCCTCAGATGCAGCCACAGGTATGGGCACCCGCGTTGCGCCTTGTCGATCCGCCCCTGCCCATGCAGCCGCCCGCACAGGAAAGCGCGCGCGCCGGCCCGTTCCGGTTGAGCGAGAGCTGGTGGGAACAGCCGGTCGAGCGCGATTACTATCAGATGACCGACCGCAGCGGCGCTCTCGTGCTGGCGTTCTTCGACATCCGTCGAGGTGGGTGGTACGTGCAGGGCGTCTTCGATTGACGGTCAGATATGCGGAATTGCACGCTCATTCGAACTTCACGTTGTTGGACGGAGGTTCGCATCCCGAAGAGCTGATCGCGCGCGCCAAGCAGCTCGGCTACGCCGGCATCGCGATCACCGATCGCGATGGACTCTATGGCGCGGTGCGCTTCGCCCAGGCTGGGCGAGATGAAGATGTGCCGGCCGTCATCGGCGCCGAGCTGACGATGGAGGACCAGAGCCATCTCATCGTGCTGGTCGAGGACAAGACCGGGTACGCGAATCTTTCCCGGCTCCTCAGCCGGGCACGCCTCGATCATCCACGCGGTCAACCCGTGACCGGCTACGATCTGCTCGAGACGCATGGCCGGGGGCTCATCGCGCTGTCCGGCTGCCGTCACGGGGCTATGTCACAACTGCTCGAGCGCGGCGACTTTCGCGGCGCGTGTGCAAGAGCCGCGCAGCTGCGCGATATCTTCGGATGGGGCAACTTCTGGATCGAGTTGCAGCGGCATCTCGAGCCTGATGATGGGCCGCGCATCCGCGCTTTGACCGCAGTGGCACAGAAGCTCGAGCTTGGGTTGGTTGCCACAGGCGGCGTGCACTACGCGCAGCCCGAGCATCGCGATCTCGCCGATGTGCTGGCCTGCATACGATTGAAGACGACGCTTGAACAGGCCGGCACGCAGCTGCGTCCCAACGGCGAATACTATCTGCGTTCGCCGGAGGAGATGGCGCGCTGGTTCGTCGAGCATCCGCGTGCCGTTGCCAACAGCGTCGCCATCGCGCAGCGCTGCGGCTTTCGCCTGCGCAAGCTCGAGAACGAGTTCCCAGACTTCCCGCTGCCGCCCGGCGAGACATCGTTCTCGTACCTGCACGCGCTCGTGCACGAGGGCGTGCAGCGGCGCTACCGACCTGTGACGTCGGAGGTCAGCAGGCAGATCGCCCACGAGCTTGCGGTCATCGAGAAGCTCGATCTGTCCGGCTATTTCCTCATCGTCTGGGATATGGTGCGCTTCGCGCGCGAGCACGATATCCTGGTGCAGGGACGGGGGTCGGCCGCCAACTCCGCGGTCTGCTACGCGCTGGGCATCACAAGCGTCGACCCCGTCGGTTTGAAGCTGTTGTTCGAACGTTTCTTGTCCGAGGAACGCGACGAGCCGCCGGATATCGATCTCGACACCCCATCGGGTGATCAGCGCGAACAGCTCATCCAGTACATCTACGATCGCTACGGGCGCGAGCACGCAGGGATGGTCGCCGAGGTCATCACCTATCGTGCGCGCAGCGCGGTGCGCGATATCGGAAAGGCGCTCGGCCTCTCGCTCGACCAGGTGGACGCGCTCGCCAAATCGCTCGACACGGGGTCTGCGGCCACGGTCGCCGACGAGGCCATGCAGATCGACAATAAACCTCGCCATACGCAGCTCCACGTGACCAAGCACGGCGAACGCCTGCCGATGACCGCGGCTGAGGTCGAGAGCGCGATGGCGGCGCTGCCGCCGGCGTTGCGCATCGATCTCCAAGGCGACGTCGCGCGGCGGCTGTACGAGCTATGCCGGCGCATCGATGGTTTTCCACGGCACTTGAGCCAGCACGTGGGCGGCATGGTCGTCACGCGTTCACCGCTCATCGAGATCGCGCCGCTCGAACCGGCCGCCATGCCGGATCGCACGATCCTATGCTGGGATAAGGACGACTGCGCGATGCTCGGTCTCATCAAGATCGATATCCTGGGGCTGGGGATGCTAGACGCGATCGAACTGGCGCTCGCCGATATCGAGCATAGCCGCGGCATGAAGATCGATTTCGCCGACCTACGCGCCTGCGACGACTCGCGCATCTACGACATGCTCTGCGAGGCGGACACGGTCGGCCTCTTCCAAGTGGAGTCGCGCGCGCAGATGGCGACCCTGCCGCGGCTACGGCCACGGTGCTTCTACGACATCGTGGTGCAAGTGGCCATCATCCGGCCCGGTCCCATCCAAGGCGACATGGTGCATCCCTACATCCGCCGGCGCCGCGGCCTCGAACCCGTCACCTACCCGCATCCCACGCTCAAGGGGGTGCTCGAGCGCACGCTCGGCGTGCCCCTCTTCCAAGAACAGGGCATGCGCTTGGCCATCGAAGCCGCGGGGTTCACGCCCGGGCAGGCAGATGAGCTGCGCCGCGCGATGGGCCACAAACGCTCGCGCGAGAAGATGGAGAAGCTGCACGGCCGGCTGCTCGAGGGCATGGCGCGCAACGGCATCGCCCGCGACCTCGCCGACCGGCTCTTCCAGATGCTGAGCGCTTTTGCGGACTACGGATTTCCGGAGTCCCATGCGGCATCGTTCGCGCTCATCGTCTATGTCTCGGCGTATCTCAAACGGTATTATGCGCCGGAGTTCTTCGCCGCGCTCCTCAACGCGCAGCCGATGGGGTTCTACTCGCCGGCCACCCTCATCGGCGATGCGCGCCGGCACAACGTAACGGTCTTGTCAGCCGACGTGAACGCCTCGCGCTTCGAATGCACGGTCGAGCCTCTCGAGGGCGGGTTACGAAGGCATTTGCAACCGTCGGATGTCGTCACCCATCCTTGGGAGCACCCCGTCGCGTTGCGGATCGGGCTATCGCTCGTGCACGGCATCGGCGCCAAGCACAAGGAGATGCTCAACGCCGAGCGCGCACGCGGGCCATATGCAGACCTGCGCGATTTCGTGTTGCGCACGCGATTGCCGAAAGACGTGCTCGAATCGCTCGCCTCGGTCGGTGCATTCGGATGCTTTGGCCTGGCACGCCGCGCTGCGCTGTGGGATGTGCAGCGGCTCGGCAATCTGAAAGATGCAGGTGCGCTCGAGCGCGATATGACGGTGGACGAGCCGGGCGTCGCTCTGCCTGCCATGCAACAGCGCGAGGAGGCGGCGGCCGACTATCGCGGCCTGGGGCTATCGACGCGGTATCAGATCATGGAGTTCTATCGTCCGCAGCTTGCGGCCATGCGCGTGCGGCGCGCCTGCGATCTGCGCAGCCTTCCCAACCGTCTTGTGCTTAAGGTCGCCGGCGTCGTCACCACGCGCCAGCGTCCAGGCACTGCGAAGGGTTTCGTCTTCACGACCATGGAGGACGAGACCGGCCTCATCAACGTCATCATCCGGCCGGATGTCTACAAGCGCTACCGGCCGATCGCGCGCGACGAACCGACCGTCGTCGTCGAAGGGGTCTTGCAACGGCAAGATGGGCACGTCAACGTGCTCGCCCGGCGCTTTTGGAAGTTGGACAGCCAGGGGCTCGCGCAGGGCCTGGAATCCCGCGATTTTCACTAAAAGGGCAGGCGCGTCATCGCACATCTCGATACAACGCGCCCGGACGCCGATAGGGCTTGCATGCGGCAGCAGTGAACTGCGACCAGCCGATCCACACCTCCGCTGGAGAACATGCGTGAACCCAATCGCCGCGAGCGCGGGCGTCGATTTCAAGGACATCCACGTCGAGACGCCCGACGTGGAGAAGGTCGCAGTTGATTACCGGCAGCTACGCGAGCGCTGGGAAGCGGCATCCGCCGCTCCAGCTCGTCTCGCCGTCTTCGAGCAGTGGGATGCGCTGCGCCGGCGACTGGCCAGCTGGCAAGCGCTCACCAAGCTGCGCTTCGACCAAGACACGACAAGTACCGAGCGCAAAGCCGAGCGCGAGCACCTCGACGAGATCTCGCCCAAGCTGACGGCGCTCGAGACCGAGATGCAGCGGCTGCTCTTGGCAAGCCCCCACCGCAAAGACCTCGAGGACAGACTCGGAGCGCATCTGCTGAAGCTCTGGGAAGCCGACATCACGTCGTTCACGCCTGCCATCGAAGCAGACCTCACCCACGAGTCGAATCTCGAGAGCCAATACACCGAGCTCATGGCCGGCGCTCGCCTCGCGATCGACGGTCACCACGTCAACCTCACCGGCATCGAGCCGTACGCACAAAGCCCCGACCGCGCCCTACGCCACCGCGCGCAGCTCGCCCGCGCGAAGTTCTTCGCCGCGCACGCCGACGAATTCGACCGCATCTACGATGAGCTCGTCAGCGTGCGCCACGCCATGGCACGCAAGCTCGGTTTCAGCAATTTCACCGGCTTGGGGTACCGGCGCATGCATCGGGTCGACTTCGATCAGGCGGAGGTCGAGAGATACCGCGAGCACGTCGTCCGCCATATCGTGCCGCTGGCTAAGAAGATCGTGCAGCGGCGCGGCGACGCGCTCGGCCTCACGGAGCTCGCCTATTGGGATGAGGGTTTGAGCTCACCGACCGGCAATCCGGCGCCGCAGGGCGATCACGACTGGATCGTCGCACAAGGGCGTGAAGCGCTGGCGCAGGTCCACCCCGAGATCGGTGACTTCTACGGCATGATGGTCGAGCGGCGGCTCATCGATCTGCGCAACCGCGATGGCAAGGCTGGCGGCGGATATTGCACTGCATTCCCCGACTATGGCGTCCCGTATGTCTTCGCCAACTTCAACGGCACGCACGGCGACGTGCACGTCCTCGTGCATGAGATGGGACACGCATTTCAGGATTGGAAAAGCCGTTCGCTCCCGGCATACGACTATCTGACCCCGACCTACGAATCAGCCGAGATCCACTCGATGAGCATGGAGTACTTGTCCGCACCGTTCATGGAGAGCTTCTTCGGCCGCGACGCCGAGCGCTATCGGCGCCAGCAGCTCGAGGACGCCGTGCTCTTCTTGCCCTACGGCGTCTCGGTCGATCATTTCCAGCATCTGGTCTATGCACGGCCCGAGGCCGGTCCGGCCGAGCGCCACCGCATGTGGCAGGAAGTGGAGGCCCGCTACCTGCCCTGGCGGCGCTACGGCGATCTTGCCCACTTCGCCAAGGGCGGCTTCTGGCAGGCCAAGGAGCACGTCTATCACGTGCCGTTCTACTACATCGACTACACCCTCGCGTTGTGCTGTGCGCTGCAGTTCTGGGTGCGGTCGCGCGAGAACTACGAGCAGGCGGTCACCGATTATATCGCGCTCTGCGCACGGGGTGGAGAGGCGGCGTTCAAGGATCTCGTCAGATCGGCCAACCTCTCGTCCCCATTCGACGACGGGACGCTCGCACGCGTCGCGTCGGCGGCCGGCGCTGAGCTCGGGTTCTAGTGAGTTAGTTGACACTTACGTAAGCTCGTGCTAAACTATATGCATGGATGCCGCCGTCCGTGCCATCGCCGAACCACGCCGCAGGCAGATCCTCGCGCTCGTCGCGACGCGCGAGCGGTCGGCCGGGGAGATCGCCTCGCATTTCGACGTGACCAGGCCGGCGATCTCGCAACACTTGAGCGTGCTCAAAGACGCGGGCCTCGTGGTCGAGCGCCGGGAAGGGACGCGACGCTTATATATCGCCCGGCCCCAGGGCCTGGCGGAACTGCGGTCGTTTCTCGAGACGTTCTGGGGCGCAGGCTTGCGCCGCCTGAAGCACGCTGCTGAAGCAGAAGAGAG